>Ga0224506_10000117_pt1 | contig 76487 bp, 67 predicted proteins | sample SF_Jan12_sed_USG_2_FD_169108 | JGI IMG/M metagenome (GOLD analysis project Ga0224506, IMG submission 169108) | Sediment microbial communities from San Francisco Bay, California, United States - SF_Jan12_sed_USGS_8_1 | ecosystem: Environmental > Aquatic > Marine > Sediment | place: USA...
TATACCGGGGTCTGGGCTCATCAATCACTGTTAAATAGACTTTATGAATAAGAAATTATTAAGCTGGCTGTTAGTCAGCTTGTTTTTATTTTTAGTTGTCTGCTTTATCCCTAAGCCTGATATTTATAAAGATAAAGGTTTTTCCAGGGCTATATATGATCGCAATGGTGCATTGCTACGGCTTATTTTATCGCCTGATGAAAAATACCGCTTAAGAATTAATATCAATAAAATAGCTCCTGTTTTTAAAAAAGCAACCCTGCTTTATGAAGACAAGTATTTTTATTCTCACTATGGTGTGAATCCTGTTGCACTCCTAAAGGCTGCATGGACAACATACATTGCACAGTCGGCCAGAGTTGGTGCATCCACAATTACCATGCAACTTGCTCGGCTGAGTTTTAATTTAAAGACCCAGACTATTAGCGGAAAGCTTAAGCAAATATTTCACAGCCTTCGTCTTGAAATACATTACAGTAAAAACGAAATTCTTGAAGCTTATTTTAATTTAGCACCTTATGGGGGAAATATAGAAGGCATAGAAGCAGCAAGTCTGATTTACTTTAACAAACCTGCTGATAAAATAAGCCTTAATGAAGCACTGGCACTTGCGGTTATTCCGCAAAGCCCTGTCTATCGGAGCCTTGATAAAGGAAGTAATAACCCCGGTCTGCTGCGCGCCCGTAAAGAGCTCATCATGCGCTGGCTGGCTGAACACCACGATTCAGCTTACAGTGAAAATGAATTAAACCAGCCGCTGCAGGCAAGAAGTCGTAAAGACATGCCATTTTCGGCTCCCCATTTTGTTGAGGCCTATCTTCAGCATTCCACTTTAGTTCAAAACAACTACTCTTCTTTAGATATATCACTACAGACATTATTAGAAAGAAACATTAAGCAATATATTGAACAGAATAACTCAAAGGGAATTTATAATGCTTCAGCCATGTTGCTGGATTACCGTGATATGAGCATCAGGGCTATGGTTGGCTCGGCAGACTATTTCAATGAATCCATCCATGGTCAGGTAAACGGTACAGCAGCAGCAAGATCACCCGGCTCCACCCTAAAGCCTTTTATTTATGCTCTTGCTATGCAGCAGGGTTTAATCCACACCCATTCACTGTTAAAAGATGCGCCTAAAAGTTTTGCGGCTTATAACCCGGAAAATTACGACCGCGATTTCGTCGGCCCTATTAATGCCACCAGCGCGCTAATAAAGAGCCGAAACATTCCGGCTCTGTCTGTCGCATCTCAGCTAAAAGATACAGATTTATACGACTTTCTAAAACAGGCACAGATTCCCCTGCCTCAAGATAAAAAATATTACGGGCTATCCCTTGTTTTAGGTGGTGCCGAATTATCAATGCAGTCGCTGGTTAAACTCTATGCCTTACTTGCAAATCAGGGAAAGCTACAGCAGATTAACTGGAGCAAGAACGATCCGTTAAAAGGAAATGAAACACTGCTATCAGCAGAATCAAGTTACCTTGCCCTTAATATGCTGCGTCATAACCCGCGTCCAAAGCAAACCTATAACAGCAGCTGGCTGCGCAACCCTCTGCCAGTTTACTGGAAAACCGGCACATCCTACGGTTATCGTGACGCCTGGAGCATTGGTGTCTTCGGGCCCTATGTACTGGCTGTCTGGGCGGGCAATTTTCAGGGCCATGGCAATCCTGTTTTAGCCGGCAGACGGGTTGCTGGGCCCTTATTTTTTAGCATTATAGATGCGATAAAAATTAAGCAGCCTGATATTTATAAAACCCGGATATTTAAACCCGACCCGGTTAAAGAGATTAAAGTCTGCGCCATTTCAGGCCAGTTGCTCACACCGCATTGTAAAGTATCTGTTAGTGCCGGTTTTATTCCCGGTGTGTCACCCATCACCAAATGCAGCATTCACCGCACTGTACATATTGATAATGATAGCGGCCTTCGTGCATGCTTTAAAAACAGCAACACAACGGAAAAACTCTATGAGTTCTGGCCATCAGATCTGCTCTCTGTATTCAAGCAGGCGGGTATATCCAGGCGATTACCGCCACCTTACCCTCCCGCTTGTAATAAACGTTCATATTCTGTTGATGCGCTTAAACCTGAAATTTCATCACCCCTCAACAATGTGACTTATATTTACAGAAGCCAGGAGACAAACCAACAGATCATTCCTTTCAGTGCAATTACGGATGCTCATATCCGTAAACTTTACTGGTTTTTAAATGAAAGCTATCTTGGCACAACAGCACCAGGCCAGCCATATTACTGGCACAGTAAGATCGGCAGTTATTTTTTACGGGTTATAGATGATCACGGCGGCTCTGATACTAAGGAGTTTAAAGTAAGCGGTAAACAATAGTGAATTTTTTGAGGCGGAATTTTATGCAACACCGAGATCTGATGTCACTGGCTGCAGCAGACCATTGATTATCCCGCTTCGCTATTTTTTATTATTATAATCAGCGACAAAGATCTATCACTCATGCTGGAAGACTTTGCGGTTATATGAATCTATTGTCTATTATTCCACATTCACTCTTTTTTAGGCATTAATACTCTGCATAAGCAAGCGAGAATGCACCGGGGCCAACATTAATAGCTGCTGTGGTACTCATTACCGCAAGCATACACGGAAGCCCCTGTTCCTTTAAAAACGATTCAAACTCAATAAAAGGCTTCATTGCTTTGATTTCACTCAGGTTGCCGGCATAACTCATTGATATAACTTTAATCAGTAAACCTCGGTGAACCGCATCTTTGGCTTTAGAAAATAATAATTCCAGACCTTTTTCATAGCCCATCACTTTATCAACCGGTGACGTTTCACCTTTGTAACACTGAATAACCGGCTTCACATTCAGCATCGTGCCGACCTGATAACTGAACCAGCCGACACTCTTGTCGCCTTTTTTACTCGCATTATTTTTTAAATGGTACAGGTCACGTGGCAGCACATAAGCAAACACCCTGTCTTTTATTGCTTCAAGTTTTTTAATGATTTCATGCGGGCGTTTATTTTCTTCCTTAATCATGCGCACCGCTTCATGCACCAGAATTGCCTGTCCGGTGAACATTGTTCCGGTATCGAAAACATGTATCTTAAACGGACTGCTTTTACCGGATGCCTCTCTGATGCTTTTAAATTTTGGTGTGCTGATAAACACTGCTTCCTGAATGTTCTTATAGATTTCACTGCGCGCAGAATTAATGGTCATTACCAGCACTTCATCCGCTTTCAGGATCAGTTCCTGCTCAATCCGTTCTGTCATTTCAGCTACGGTATAAGGCCTGGTTTCGGCTGAGAAACCTTTCGCCGCCATATCATTATCGTAAAATGTTGTGGTCAGATCCGGGTCTCTGACATCAACAAAAACATTATCAGCAGACTTAACACTGATAGGCAACACCTCTACTCCATTTTCCTCAATGACTGCAGCCGGCAAATCACAGGCCGAATCTATAGCGATACTCACAGAAATAGCCACTACATTCCCCTTATATTTTATTATTTTCTATAAAGACTAAATCAAATGAGACTACTTTTCCAATATTAGGGCAAAAAAAAGCCCCGTCTTCTTCGACAGGGCTTTTCTTAGCAGTGAAAATTTATGACAATTTATCATCCGCAACATGATAAGTCGGATCTTCCATTACATTCACTTCTATCAGATCACCGGCTTTGCTCATCAGCTCTTTGCATTCAATACTTAAATGTCGCAGGTGTAAGGTTTTACCGGCTTTGATGTATTTTTCAGCCAGATTGTCGATTGCTTCTATGGCTGAGTGATCGGCTACGCGTGAGTTTTGAAACTCTATAATGACATCGTCGGGATCATTTTCCGGCGTAAACAGGTCAAGAAAGTTTTTAACCGAACCGAAGAAAAGCGGGCCATTCAGTTCATAAACGCGTGAGCCGTCTTTATTGTCATAACTTTTAACATGAATATGACTGGCATGCTCCCATGCAAAGAACAGGGCAGAAACAATCACGCCGACGATAACAGCCACGGCCAGATCAGTAAACACGGTCACACCTGATACCAGGATCAGTACAAAAGCATCTGTCTTTGGAATTTTGTCCATGATACGCAGGCTGGACCATTCAAAGGTACCCATCACCACAATAAACATAACACCGACCAGCGCTGCCATCGGAATTTTTTCGATCAGGCCTGAGGCAAACATAATAAACATTAACAAGAACAGTGCCGCCGAGATACCAGACAAACGCTGATGACCACCAGAGTTTACATTGATCATACTCTGGCCGATCATTGCACAGCCGCCCATACCACCAAAGAATCCGGTAACAGTATTGGCAATACCCTGACCAACACATTCTTTATTACCGCGTCCGCGAGTGCCGGTAATGTCGTCTATTAACGTCAGGGTTAATAAGGATTCTATCAAACCAACGGCGGCCAGAATAATGGCATAGGGGAATATAATACTCAGGGTTTCAAAGTTTAAAGGCACCATAGGTAAATGAAACTCCGGAAAACCACCCTGTATCGAAGCCATATCTCCGACTGTATTGGTATCCATATCAAAGCCGATCACCAGCAATGAAACTACAATAATCGCTGCCAGTGATGATGGAATAGCGGTGGTTAATTTAGGCAGGTAATGGATAATCGCCATCGTCAGTAAAATCAGCCCGCCAAAGATCGCCAACGACATGCCGGACATCCACTGACCACCGCTGCCTGGAATTTGAAAGTGCGGGATCTGTGCCAGAAAGATTACGATGGCCAAACCATTTACAAAGCCAAGCATAACCGGATGCGGCACGATCCGGATGTATTTGCCAAGGCGCAATATACCGGCAAGAATTTGCAGTAAGCCGGTTAAAACAACAGCAGCAAACAGGTATTCAACACCATGCTCTGCCACCAGAGCCACCATCACTACAGCCATTGCACCGGTAGCACCTGAAATCATACCGGGACGACCGCCAAAAATTGAAGCCAGCAAACCCACCATAAAAGCCGCATATAAGCCTACCAGAGGATCAACACCAGCGACAAATGCAAAGGCCACCGCTTCCGGTACCAGCGCCAGCGCCACAGTAAGACCGGAAAGAATTTCATTTTGGAAACAGACCCGACTATTACAGCCTAACTGAAACATGCAGCACCTTTAATGGGGAAGGAGAAACGGGCTCGAATCATATCAAATCTGGCCTGACTATTGAATCACTTGGCCTCTCATGTTGGTAATTAGGCCGGATTCAGCCCACATTATCTAACTCACAAGCCTCTAAAACTGAACTTTTTAGCTTTTTCAGGAACGTTTTCACCTGCTTCGCCGTTTACTAGGTTGTAGATAAATTAATAACAAATTAAAGAGGACTTACCAATGACTTTCAAACACACAGGTTTATTTTCGGCGCTACTTGCCGCATCAATGGGCATGGCAGGCTGCTCTGGTTCCGGTACTACTTCTTCCGCGGCTGATGTTACCGGTCGTATTACTGGCTTCGGTAGCGTTTATGTTAATGGCGTTGAATATGAAACAGCCGGTACCAACATCGTCATTGATGGTGTTCCGGCTACTGAAGCTGACTTAGCCGTGGGTATGCTGGTCACTTTAAATGGTTCTGATAACGGCTCTAACGGAAATGCAACCAGTATCTCTTTCAATGACAACCTTGAAGGTGCCGTCACTCAGACAGTTGCTGGCGGTGGTCTTCAAGTAATGGGTTATAACATTACCGCCAATACACTCATCAACTTTGATAACATGACTGATACAAACGGTGACAATGTAATTACCCTAGATGACCTGCTGTTAGGCGACATTGTAGAAATCAGCGGTTACTCAGATGGCCTTGGTGGTATTCAAGCGACCTATATTGAAATAAACCCAGCTGGCGGTGAGCTTGAAGTTAAAGGTGTCGTCGCTAATCTTACTGCCACTACATTTACCATTGGCTCTATGACTGTTGATTATTCATCGGCTAATCCGGCTGACGTTACTATTTTGACTGACGGCATGTTCGTTGAAGTAAAAGGTGATACAGCACCTGTAGGTAATATATTCACGGCAACAAAAGTAGAAGTTGAAGAACATGATGTGGACGGTAATGACGGTGATGAGCTTGAAGTTGAAGGCCTGATTGCAGCTATTGATATCAATTCTACTCCTAACACTATTACTATCGGTGACCAGTCATTTAACCTGCCTGCAGGTTTTGATCTCGGCAACTTTGCTGTGGGAGACATGGTTGAGTTAGAAATCAATGTAGTTGGTACTGAGCTGGTCGTTTCTGAAATCGAAGATGAAGATCACGATGATGATAACCCTGGCAAAATTGAGGCTGAGGCATCTGTGACGTCGACTGACACCGTTAACAATACGATCTCTCTGGCAGGACTGACGATTTCTGTTAACCCTAACACTACCATCATGATTGATTATTCTGCTTTAAGTGAGCATTACTTCAATCTGGGTAGTATTCAAGCAGGTGATCGCGTTGAAGTTAAAGCAATTCCTGATGGCCAAGGTGGTTATGTTGCCATCAGCATCGAACGCCAACCGACTAGCACCAGCACAACTGTTGAGCTTGAAGGCCCGGTGGTTAATGGTGTATTGAGTTTCCCTGGTATCACTCTTGATCTGTCAGCAGTTGATACTTCAGTGCTGACTAGTGCAAGCAAAGCTCATGTAAATGGCAGCTTTGCAGCTGGCACCCTCACCGTGACCTCATTAGAAGCTGAGTAAACGTTTCGTGAGTTAGTTGTACAGCATATACTACTGTATAAGCCTATAAAAAAGCCCGAACATAATTCGGGCTTTTTTTATTCATCAAATATAAATTTCAAGCCCACTCCGTGCTCATCCTGGCGCATCACTCTGGCACGGTTAACCGGCGCATCACTTCCATCCCCCATGGCCGACATAACCTGAACCTGTACTACACTATTAATCGCCGGCCTGTTTTCTACGGTTATCGTCACATACAAACCACAATCACTGACATTGCCTGAAACGGCTTTTTGCTCAACACCATTTTCGTCAATCAAACGAATTGCCACTTCAATAGGATGCCTTATATTAGTACGTTGATTATCCTGCACCATAAGCCTGTTTTCTGCCTGTAACGTTTTATCATTGAACAATATATAGCCTAAATAAGCAGAAGATGCACTAAACACCCAGTTTTACTTGCTCCCACAGCTGATTCAGCCGCTTTTCAGAAACCGGCAGTGCTGTCTTTAATTGCTGCGCAAATAAGGAAACACGATACTCCTCAATCATCCATCTGAACTCATTTAGCACGTCTGATTGCCTTTTTTGCTGCTGCATGGCTTTTAGTCTGTTTTTATAATTATCCCAGTATGGCTGCACCTTAACTCTCAGCCCGCGATCTTTACTGCTGTCACTTTCCAGCTTATCCAGCCTGGTCACCATTGCTTTTAGATAACGCGGGTAATGCAGTAGTTTGTCCGCTTCGGTTTCGACTAGAAAGCGCCTGAACAAGAGATGCTGCAACTGATCCTGAATATCAGCACCGGCTTCTAGCCAGGACACCGGCAATTTTTTCAGTCTTTTTTGTATCACCTGATACAGCTCTAGTATCTCAGCACACAGTTTATAACGATCAAGCAGACAGTCACTTAATCTCTCCCGGCCTGCTTTCAATAACTGGTTAAAGCTATCAGCAGTTGATGGTACGGGTTGCAAAATAAAAGCTTCCTGAATACTGCTATCGAGCAAATCATCAGCCAGCTCCTGACAACTGCCAATATTTCGATACAACAAACACATGGCCTGCAGACCTTTTTGTGTTTGCTGCATATTGCGCAATAATTCAGAGAGGTTAATACGAATTAACTGACGCAAGCCTTCCTGCATAGAGGCCCCGGCTTGCTGCTGGTTTTCAAACAATCTTAGCGCGACTTTTTTTCCTTCTTTTTTTAGTGCAGGATAGAGCCTGATCTCAACGCCCGCCTGTTCGATCACTGTCTCTCCCTGCAAATCACCAAAATCCCAGCCAGTCACATTATCAATTTCATTTGCAGTCAAATCTTCCGGCAGCGCCTGTTCGCGTTCAGCCGTATCAAAACCATTTTGTAAGGCCAGCAGATCATTAGAATGTTTGATAACATTGCCGTTAGAATCCAGCAACTTAAAACTCATAAACAAATAATCATCCAGTAACTCCGGCTTCCACTCATCAAGCGGAATACTCACACCGGTGATACGTTTTAACTGTTCTGCCAGTTCAACGGTTAACGGTTTATCTCCGGCAACCATACTCTGCAAACAGGCATCGGCAAAATCCGGTACCGGTACAAAATTCCTGCGCAGATTTTTTGGCAGCGAACGAATTAATGCAATCACCTTTTCTCTCAGCATGCCGCTAACCAGCCACTCACAGCGGACAGCACTGACAGAATTTAACGCCATCAGTGGCACGTGCAGACAAACACCATCATGCTTATGTTTCGGATCAAAAATATATTCCAGTTTTAACTTAAGCCCGTTGAAATTCATCTCATCAGGAAACTGCTCACCACTGATACCACTGGCATCATGCTGCATTAACGCATCACGGCTCATATTCAACAGTTCAGGCCGGTTCTTTACTTCTGTTTTCCACCATGACTCAAAAGCCGGACCATTATAAACACCGCTTTTTATGCGCTGATCATAAAAATCAAATAACACCTGTTCATCAACTAATACATCCTGCCTGCGTGACTTTGCTTCCAGTTTATGAATATCCGCCATGAGTCTTTTATTGTATTCAATAAATCCGGCTTTTGGTTCATATTCACCATTCACCAGCGCCCAGATAAATATCTTTCTCGACGTCTCTGGATCAACCGGGCCGAAGTTTATTTTCCGTTTTGAATAAATCGTCAGCCCGTAAAGCAGCGCCGACTGCAGCGCGGACACTTGCGATGATTTTTTTTGCCAGCTGGGTTCCGTGTACTGATACTTTAATAAATGTCTGGCTTTTTCTTCCAGCCATTCAGTTTTAATAATAGCATTTGTCCGTGCATACACTTTTTGCGTCTCTACAATCTCAGCTGCCATGATCAGTTTTGGTTTCTTCTTAAACAGGCAGGAACCGGGAAAGATAAAAAACTTTCGGCCACGCGGCCCTAGGTAATCCTCTTCTTCAGTTTTAAAGCCGATATGACCCAGCAGCCCGGTCAGTATCGAACGATGAATGGCATCGTAGTTGACTTCTTTTTCAGCATCAGTATTTGTCTTTATTTCGTTTGTTTTGTAAGACAACTGCTTTAGCTGATAGACAAGCTGCTCATGAACATCCTGCCATTCCCGCATTCGCATATAAGCCAGATAATTTTTACTACACCACTGCCTGACTTTATTTTGCGACAACTCTTTTCTTTTTTGCTGATAGCTATTCCAGCAGTTTAAATAAAACAGAAAATCAGACTTTTTATTCTGAAAAACCTGATGCCGTTCATCTGCTGCCTGTTGCTTTTCTACCGGCCTTTCACGCGGATCCTGAATGGCCAGTGCCGACACAATTATCAGTAATTCACTCAGGCATGACTCCTTCTTTGCTTCTATCAGCATTCTGGATAGCTGAGGGTCAAGCGGAAATGCAGCCATTTCCCTGCCCGTCTTTGTGATCTCAGTGTCTTCGTAAGCGTGGAGTTCTTTCAGTAAGCGCATACCATCATTAATCAAACGCTGATCAGGCGCATCGACAAAAGGAAAGTTCTCCATCTCACCCATACCGGCATAGGCCATTTGTAAAATAACAGATGCCAAATTGGTACGATGAATTTCAGGCTCAGTAAATTCAGCCCTGGAGTTAAAATCATCTTCACTATATAGCCGGATACAAATACCATCAGACAATCGCCCGCATCTTCCCTTACGTTGATCTGCCGCCGCTCTTGATATATTTTCTATCGGCAGCCGCTGCATCTTGCTGCGAAATGAATATCGCGAGATTCGGGCCAGCCCGCTGTCGACTACATAACGGATACCGGGTACTGTGAGTGATGTTTCAGCCACATTTGTGGCTAAGATGATTCGCCTTAATGCGCCCGGGTGAAAGATTTTACTCTGCTCTTTTGCGGACAGCCTTGCCAGTAACGGCAGTACCTCGGTATGACGGTATAACTTTTTATTAAGCTCATCGGTGGCATCGCGGATATCCCGTTCACCACTGAGGAAAACCAGGATATCACCGTCCTTTTCACGCATTAACTCGTCCACTGCTTCGACAATGGCTTCACTCAGTGAGATGTCTTCATATGGCCGGTACCTGACCTCTACCGGATAGGTTCTTCCCGATACCAGAATAATAGGTGCATCATTAAAGTGCTTTGAGAATTTTTCGGGGTCTATCGTTGCTGAGGTGATAATCACTTTCAGATCAGGGCGCCTCGGTAATAGTCTTTTTAAGTAACCCAGTAAAAAATCAATATTAAGACTGCGCTCATGTGCCTCATCTATTATCAGCGTATCGTATTGTTTTAACAACGGGGATGCCTGTATCTCAGCCAGTAATATGCCGTCTGTCATTAGCTTAATATAGCTACTGTCCTGAGTCTGGTCTTTAAAGCGAACCTTATAGCCCACCGCGCTACCCAGTTCAGTATTTAATTCTTCTGCTATCCGTGCAGCAACAGAGCGTGCGGCTAAACGACGGGGCTGAGTATGGCCGATTTGCCCGTCTATACCACGACCCATGCTGAGACATAATTTAGGCAGCTGCGTTGTTTTACCCGAGCCGGTTTCGCCACACAGAATCACCACCTGATGTTGATCGACTGCCGCAGCTATATCCTGCAGCTTTGCACTAATCGGCAACTCATCGGAAAACGTTATTTTAGGCAGCTGCTGCTTTTTTTTCTGCAGGCTCAGAGCAGAACCTTCGGCTTGTTTTTTTAAGCGCAACAGGCTCTCATCAGCAACCTTATTTCCAGTCAATCTGGTCTGACTCTGAATTTTCTTTAGCCGGCGTTTAAAGCCAGCCTTATCTTTACTAAAACTATTTTTAATATTTTCAGCTATATTCTTAATTTCTAAATCAATGTCTGTCACTTACTTTTTACTCAATTAATATCAACTTTACGATCAGTACTATCACCATGAATCTTGTCATGCGCCCGTATATAAATAAACTGAACAGCTTCAGGTATCACAACATCATGCAGTGATCGTGTGAATGGCTGCTCGTTAACATGAGGATGATGTAATATTCGCTGTCCGATCACTTTCTTATTTTCATCTAATATTTTCCAGCCATCGGCATAGTGATCCCAGCCCGTGTCCTCATGTAACAATGTTACATTCACACGGTAATGTTGCGCGCCTTTGCTAACCAGCGACACATCAACGATTTTCACTTCATTCGCCAGCACGATCTGGCTAAATACGGCTAAACAGATAATATAAAGTTTGTTCATGCGATTTCCTTGCTTATTCTGTAATTATCTCATCAGATGGTGCATAATCTCTCTGTCATAACATGCCAGCTGAGAATAATACAGTGAACGACAATAATAAAAATAGTGCGTCTGTTTCTTTTTTACAGGTATTTAAAAGTGTTTTAGCTGCCATGTTTGGTGTTCAGTCAGAAGAAAACAGACAGCGTGATTTTACTCAGGGAAAACTCTGGCATTATATATTAGGCGGGCTGATTTTTGCGGCTATCTTTATTGCTATTTTGATTACTGTTGTGCAAACGGTTTTATCCGGTTTATAGAAACCTGTTCAAAGCGCCACAGATATCGACAGACAACGGCCGTCATCACTATAGCTGACGTCTTTGCATATGGCCTCAATCAGTGCCATGCCCCGGCCATACAAATCACCCTCGCATGCATTACTCTCGCTAACATCGAAGGTATTACCGTTATGTGACATTTCTATTTTCAGAACGGAAGCATCATCCTCTATAACATGACTGATACTGACTTTTATAAAAACGCTCTTAACCTGCTGCAGTAATTTCTCCCTTTCTCTGTAATACTGATCAAAGCTTTCAGCGCAATGTTTCTCTGATCCATCCAGCCCCAAAATACCGTGATCCAGTGCATTGTTATACATTTCCATTAGCAATGTGTGCACAACGCCTTTCATATTTTTGATCGCTAAATCACCTGCTATCATGTTGATAATATTCTGCACCGGTTCTTTTTTCAGCATATCATCCTCAATGATCATATGCGTACTCCATGGAATAGTCCCGTGATCAGCCTCGGTTGATTTACTCACCTCATTTCGTTTAACTTCAACACATGATAACTCAAGCAAGGAAATATCATCATGCCGTGCTACACCTTCACTGTATTCTTTGTACTTATTTAATACACCCTCAGTAATATCGGCGCTGCCAATAATTGATTTTTTATACTCGTCACTGTCAATCATCCGGTTTTCTGTATTTATCGCTTCTGACAGGCCATCCGTCATAACGATGAGCTTATTGTCTTCATTTACATAGAACAGCTGCACTTCATCACTAAAATCTTTATATCCACGCACACCAAGCGGTAAGTGCTGACTCTTAATAGTGATTATATCCTTGGTACGCTGGTTGTATAAATACGCATCCGGCATCCCGCCATGCCAGATCATTAAGCGATCACCTTTTGCCGACAATTCGATAAGTGATGCTGCCAGAAACATTTCAACTGGCAACAGAAAGCTGATTTGCCGGTTGATTTCTTTTGCTATATCGCCAATATAGGCATTGTCCTCAAGCATCTTGAAAAATATCTGTGATACCGGCAATGTGCCGACTGCCGCCGCCAGCCCATGCCCTGTAAAATCACCTACGAGCATGGTTATGCCACCATTCGGCCGGCGCCCTACCAGAACAGTATCACCGTTGAATGTTTCCATCGGCAGGCTTACCGACTTAATAACTCCCTCATCAAAAAAGCATTTTTTCCTTGCCTGATCAAAAAAATGTGAGACCAGTGTATGCTCTCTTTGCAGTCTTCTATTGTGCTCATTCAGCTCTTCATTCTGCCGGTTAACCTCCTTGTGAAGCTCTCTGATGCGCTGATGCGCTGATATTTTCGATATCAAGATACTAAAGCTCACCGGTTTGGTGATGTAATCATCGCCACCTGCTGCAAGTGCTTCTTCTAGTGCATCATCCTCTGATAGCGCGGAAACAAAAATGACAGGGAGATAATTAACCGAGCTGATACTTTTTATCTGACGTGCAGCCTCATAGCCATCCATATCGGGCATTTTAATATCCATTAAGATGAGGTCAATCTCCTGTTCTTTTACCAGCTCAATCGCCTCAGCACCTGAACTTGCCAGCAGTACATCATATGCTTTAGTTTTTAAATAGCGAGCCAGAAGCAGGCGATTTTTTTCTATATCATCGACAATGAGAACAAGCATTATTGAATCGAGAACATCAGGTCAAATTTAGCAATTTTTAAAATCTTTTCCACATCATTGCTACAATTTGTAATTACGATTTCACCATCTGCCAGGTTCAGACTTCTCTTCATTTTTAGCAACATACCCAGCGCCGAGCTATCAATCATCTCTACTGCACGCATATCAATCGCATATTTTTTTGCTTTAGCTGGTGCATTTTCATAAGCATCTCTGAATTCTGACAGTTGAGAGAAATCGAACCGCCCGGACAGAATTACCTGATACTCTTGTGCTTCATCTAAAAACCGACTTGTAATACTCATACTAAGTTCTCTTTAATTAAAAAAGATCCACATCACCTGATTCTACCGATGTAGACTGAATACTTTCATGCAATGCCATCGCTAACTGCCTGTCTATATTTCTTAACATTTCATTAACTGTCATTAGGGTATCCAGTGCTCCATTATTACCGGTACCTGATTCTACGGCTCTTATTTTTTCTTTAATACCATTTTGCAGGTTTTCTATATGACTCGCCAGCTGTGTTACCACATCCTCGTACTGCAACGCCATCACAGCTGATGACACATGCCCGCCTATTTCCACGGCAATGCCAGCCGTATTATCTATGACATTAGCGACCTGTTCATTAACCTGATCAATTTTTAATATCATGTCATTAATATGGTCCTTTGCATTCAGCGCTGAGCTCATATCCATTTGTGCAATCTCACCAACCACGCCATTCAGTGCAACAAGCCCGGCCTTGGCAGCCACGGCTCTTTCCTGTACTCCCTCATTAAGAATGCGTGTTTGTTGTGCAAGCTCACGCACCTCATCAGCGACGACAGCAAATCCTCGCCCTACTTCACCGGCTCTTGCCGCTTCGATTGCCGCATTTAGTGCCAGTAAGTTGGTTTTAGAGGCTATTTTTTGTACGCCAACAAGACGTTCAAAGACCTCATCCATAATATTGATCATGTCCTGCATCTTATAGGCTGCTTCGACGCCTTTATCACTGACATTTACAATGATATCAACAAAGTTTCTCAAGACTTCATCAAGTTCAACCGTAAATTCTTTAAATGACACCTCGTCATCATTCTCACTAAAATGACTGGTGAGAATACCTATTTCTGACTTTTGCCGTGCAGACAAGTCACCCAGCGCCATAAAGCTGGTATTTAATTTTACGACCGAGTCTGAAACAATCTGTTTTATTTGCGCAACAGCCTCGAGCGATGGATTAACTTCATCCTCAACCCGGCAGAACTCCGTCGCAAAATCACTGACTTCATTACTATATATGGAATCCATTTCTTGCTGCTTTTCTTCTGAGTTGATTAATTTCAGATACCGCCTGAAGCTGATTAGCCAGATGATGATGCTTAGTAACAAGATACTCACCTTCAGCCAGGCACTGGTTACGATAATAATTAAGCCACATAGAATGATACTCATTATGATTGCTGGCATAAAAAATCGTAGATATGGTTTTTCTGTAACCATTTAGTAACATAACCCCGGCTCGAATATATTATTGAATATGACTAACTAAGACTATAGATCAAAATAAGCATAACTGAGGTCAATTACTCATCATTTTTGTCTACCAGAACCACTTCCTTATGAATATCGTTCAATTCAACTTTTTCTATGCTGATAAACTGCCGGTTTATCTTGTCTGCCGTAACTTTTACATCACCGACATCTTTATGTGCCTGCCCAATATGTCTGGACAAACTCTCCATTCTCTTGCCGAAGCGGTCAAACTCCACTGACAACTTAGACAGATGCTCCTGTATTAAATGCACCTGCTGACGTGTCGCATCATCCTTGATCACCGCCCTTGCCGTTGACAGCACTGCCATAAGCGTTGTCGGTGACACCATCCAGACTCGCTTTCTCTGTGATTCTTCAACCAGATCAGGATGATGTGCGTGTATTTCTGAAAAAACAGACTCTGCGGGAATAAACATAACAGCACCTTCTGCCGTCTCACCGGGGATAATGTATTTTTCTGATATATCTCTGATGTGTTTTTTAATATCGGCTTTGAACTGTCTTTCCGCTTTTAGCTTATCGGCATCAAGCACATCAAATGCCGTCATCTTTTGATAGTTTTCCAGCGGAAACTTGGAATCGACCGCTATATTCCCACTGGGCTGCGGTAAAAACAGCATGCAATCAACCCGGGTGTTGTTTGATAATACATGCTGCAGGGCATAGCTCTTCTCCGGCATAACATTACCTACTAGCGCCGAAAGCTGCACCTCACCAAAGGCCCCTCTTGATCGTTTATCCGCCAGCACTTCCTGCAAGCTCACCACGTTAGTTGATAATTCTGTTATTTTTTTCTGTGCTTCATCTATTAATGTCAGGCGCTTTAATACACTGGCAAATGTTTCCGTCGTTTTATCAAAACCCTCGCCTAATTTTTTCTCGACCTGACCGCTTATTTCCTTAAGTCGCTGATCAGTTTTATCTGTCAGGCTTTCAACACGTTTACCAAATTCATCACCGTATATCTTCAGCGAAACAGCAATCTGCTCGTTTTGAGATTTACTATTAGCGGACAAGGTTTCATTCAGCGCCTTTAATGACTCTGCCGTATTTTTCAGAACTGTCTCGTTATTTCTGAATTGCAGAGCCGTCATGTCTGTTTTAAATTCATTAAAATTTGTGCTCAGATGATTCTGTAACTCAGACACTCTCTTTGCCTGATTTTCTCTGTTTTCAAGATCAGTGATTTTTAACTGGCCCTGAAACTCTCTCATTGATTCAAGCATTTGAGATACTTTTTTCTCAACTACAGCCCGCATGCTTTCAAACTGCCTCGCCTGCTCATCAGCCCGTCCTGACATTACATCCTGCCTTCTGAGCTGAGAAATTAACAGTATCATCAGCACAACACTGATAATGGTGATTACAACTAATAGTATTTGCTCTAGTGTCATTTTCTTCTGTTATTATAAGTTTAAGTAATACACTATTATCACACCGTCCTTGACTATAGAGCAATGAATGAGACATAAGCTTTGTCATATAAACGATATTTCTGACCCGGGATCTCGCGAGTTCAGTTTGCAGTTAGCGAACTGTGCTTTAGATTTTTTTGTGGTACACAAAGACGGCCAGTTTTTTGCCTATAAGAACAGCTGCCCACACACCGGTGCAAGCCTTAACTGGCAGGAAAACCAGTTTCTCGATATGGATAATGCATTTATACAGTGCAGTGTACATAATGCTTTATTTGAAGTGGACAGCGGTTACTGTATTGCCGGCCCCTGCAGTGGCAGTAGTATGGAAGAGCTCACGCTTATTATTGAGAATAATGAACTGTATTTGAAATTATCTGACGTTGCATCATAGCCGCTTAAGCAGCTATGATGCTGTGCAAAATTAAGCTGCCTGCTCTGTTGTAATCAGATCTCTATACGCATGCCAGGTAGCATGGCCAATCAGTGGCATGGTCACAATCAAGCCTACTCCTAACGTCAGCATACCAATTCCGGTAAAGGCCACAATCAATCCCGCCCAGTAGAACATAGCCATTTTATTCTTCATAACCGCTTTAAAGCTGGTGATTGAGGTGGTGATGCAATCCATTTCTTTATCCATAATCATTGGAATTGAAATAGCACTGATAGAAAACACAAAGAACGCAATAACGGCACCGGTCACAATGTACAAGGTTAAAAACCCGACACTGTTTTCAGAATACAATAATTCCATTACCGACATATCATGCGATGTTAGTAAAGCAGAATTGAAAAATAATGCCGCCAGAATAGCTGACAAACGAACCCACGCCACAGTAATAATACCTAACATCAGCGCATACATGGCAATGCAGTCAGGGTTACCGCAGCCGGCTTTTATACCCAACAAAAACGACATCTTTGTTTCACACCGGGCAAGGTCTTGTGAGTTTCTGCTGATGGCATATAGACCCACTGCAAGAAAGGGTCCCAGCAGAAGAAAACCCGTAGTAATGGCAAACACCAGATGAGATGAACTTGAATAGGCATAAACCAGCAACATCCCAATGACTGCAAACAACGCACCATAGGACAGGCTTGCAAGCGGTGTCGTCTTGATATCATTCCAGCCAGCTTTTATCCACTTACCAGGGCTGGACATATCAACTTTATTTATTGTGATGATCTGCCGTCTAAGTTCTTCTGTATGATCAATTGTTGTATCGTTCATAGTAGCTTCCTTTATTCCTCGTTAGGCTTACAGACTCTTCAATGAACGTTTTGATAAAACAACAATGCAATCGTTATTTATATTTTTTGTTAACTTTGCAAAATTTTATTTCATCGATACTGACATACAACGTTCAAAAGCCTGGTCGGGAAAACGAAATACACCAGATCAAAAACCCGGTTATCACGTTTATTTTATGAGGCATTTTTTAAAAAATTAAAAACCCTCACTTAAAGTATATGAAAAATATCAAATGAATCAAATTCTTTTTTGTATATTAGAGTAGTAGTGGAATCTAATAAATAAAACATCTACACCCCCCTGAAATAACACACTAAAATAAATCATCACAGCGATGCCACTGCCTTTTTTATAAAAGAATTATTCGCAAATAGCGCAATATTTTTATCGTCAAAAATTGTATTTATTTATCGTTATAAAACCCGGTTATCTTTTGTAAACCATCAACTATGCCCAGTTTATTATGCGGCGCTGTAAAAACAGCCTGCAATTGTGCTTTTGGGTTAATCAGTAAAATCGATGCACTATGATCAAACAAGTAATCATCATTTTTTATATCACCACTGCTGCCAGCAGCGCGTAAATAAACCGAACTGAGTTGTTTAACAACATTATCTATCTCAGACTTCTCTCCGCTGAGACCCATAAACGATGGATCAAAATAATACATATAGTCACCAAGAATTTCTGGCTCATCGCGCTGCGGGTCAATAGAAACAAATACCACCTGTGGCAGCTCCATCTTTAGTGCTTTCATGTCAATATATGCCTGCCTCAGCACACTCAGTGTAGCGGGACAAACATCCGGGCAGTTTGTATAACCGATAAATATCAATGACCATTTGTTTTTTAATTGCTGCAGGCCAAACTCATGCCGCCTCTGGTCTATCAACTCAAAATCACTTAATTGTCTTGGCGGATTGAGAAATGTACCTTCAATAACAGGAACCTGCTGCCCGGACTCCATCATACTGCTTAGCTTGAATCCGGCCCACATGGAGGCTATAGACAAAGCCAGCACCATCCCCAGTTTTATTAAATTACTTTTATTCATTTTTTAACTCAAAATATAATGATCAGCAACAAGTGCGATAAACAATAACATTAGATAATTTATCGAATAGACAAATGTTTGTATCGCGGCTTTTTCACGCTCTGTAAAAAACAGTTCGAGTGACTTATACATAAAGAAACCACCCAGCAAGACTGCCGCTGATAAATAAATCCAGCCGGCAAAATAGGCAAGATATGGCAGCAAGGTAACAATCACCATCAGGATCGTATAGGCCACAATGGCAAGCTTTGTGTACTTAATACCATGTGTTACCGGCAACATCGGGATCGACACTTTTGCATAATCATCACGCCGGTGGATGGCCAGCGCCCAAAAATGCGGCGGCGTCCAGGTAAAGATGATCAGCACCAGTAACAGACCATACGGATCGATTGAGTTTGTTACCGCTGTCCAGCCCAGTAATGGTGGCATTGCACCGGCCAGACCACCGATAACAATATTTTGCGGCGTCGCGCGTTTTAAATACATGGTATAAATCACGGCATAGCCAATTAAACTGGCAAATGTTAATACCGCTGTTAACACATTTATATAGACAACCAGTATCACCATCGACAGCGCTGAGATACTCATAGCAAACATAATGGCATTGCTTAAACTCACGCGGCCACTCGCTAACGGACGGTCCTCCGTGCGTTTCATCCCTGCATCCGATTTCCATTCAACAATGTGATTAACCGCTGCGCCACCCGCTGCCGCCAGTGCAATCCCAATATTCGCTATGATTAAAACATCCCATTGAATACCCCAGGCAGGGCTGGCCAGTACAGTACCCACTACCGATGTCAGTATTAATAATGCCACCACTTTTGGTTTACACATTTCAAAATAATCACGCCAGCTCCCACGGCCAGTGTGTTCCATTACGACGGACTCAGCTTTACTCATGATCAAAATCTCTCTTTTGGTAACGACATATAATGGAATAACGTAACCAGACTCAGTAATAGCAATACGGCCACTCCATTATGCGCCAGTGCAACAGCCATTGGTATCGACAGTAGTACATTACTGATACCCAATACAACCTGAATTGTCATCAGCCCGGCAATTATTTTTACAAAGTTTCTGAAGCGCTTGTAACGCCACACTTTTACCATCATGGCGATCAACACGGCCACTGTAATATAGGCACCTAAGCGATGAGTCCACTGTATGGTCACGCGCGCATCATTACCCAAAATACCGAACTCATAATTATCTACACCGTGACCCCATAACTGAAAAGCACTGACAAAATCCATCGGCGGCAACATACTGCCCTGACAAGTTGGAAAATCAGAGCAGATAATGGCCGCATAATTTGAGCTGGTCCAGCCGCCCAGAAATATCTGCCCAAGCACCACAAGCATTGCGAATCTGACCCAGCCGGTTAACTCATGCGGGAACTGATCATGTTTTCGATCACGTAATCGTAGTGTGATATACCAAAGCAGATTCAGTGTTATGAAGCCACCCAGCAAATGCCCCATAACAGTCACAGGCCACAAACCCAATGTCACCGTCCACATTCCTAATAGTGCCTGGAAAATAATTAAGCCACCCAATCCCACTGCGAGCGGCGTCATGTTTTTTAATTCTTCTCTGTATTTGATCAGCAAATAACAGACTGTAAATACCAGCAGACCCAGCGCACCGGCAAAATAGCGATGAATCATTTCAGGCCATGCCTTTGCCGCTACTACTTGATGATCCGGAAACAGTTCCAGTGCTTTGGATAGAGCCTGTTCTGTTTGCGGCACACTTAAATGGCCATAACAACCCGGCCAGTCCGGACATCCCAGCCCCGCATCAGACAGCCTGGTAAAAGCACCCAGCAAAATAACTACCAGCGCAAGAACCGCAGTAGCAAATGTGAATTTGTGTGTTAGTAATTTTTTCATCCTCTCACCCAATATGAGATGCCTTCAACAGGCGTTTAATGTCACTGATAATATCCTTAGCCGTTTTTTCATTGTTATACTTCAGAATCACGTTTCCAATCGGATCAACAATAAACACAATATTCTTTTCAGTCAGCTCATTACCTGCGTAACCCAGTGCCTGATTAAAAACTTCTTTATCTGCATAATAACGATCGAAGTTTGCATAATGTGTTTTAATCTTCCCTCTGAATTCACTGTTTATATTTTTATCAAAATGTATTAATACATTGGTAATACGCGGAGATTCTTTATGAAATGAGGTCTTTATCTGACGCATAGTATATATTGTTTCTTCACATTTTTTATCGCAGTCAGAATCCATAAAATACATCATATGCCAGTGACCATAGACTTTATTTTTCTCAGCCTTACTGCCATCCAGTGTCAGCAAACCCAGGTCCATCATCTGTACACCGACTTTAACAAACTCCCCACGGTTAACCGTCTCGTCGGTTCCACCACTGCTATAAAGCCAGTACGCAGCACCAATAGGCGCAATAAAAGTTAATATCAACAGCCACAACATATAAGACTTCAAGTTATTATTATTTTTTATTTCTTCATTCATCATCTTCATTTCTTTTTGTATTAACTATAAAAAATATACCCAGCAGGGCACAAAATAAACCAAACCACTGCACGGCATAACCAATATGTTTATCACTGTCCAGCTTGTATGCTGGCCAGTTCCGGTTAAACCCCGCAACAGAATCCTGATCAAGCATCATCACAAACGGTTTTAATCTGGTATTTAACACTTTCTCCAGTTCTTTTATGTTTATGCTCTGGATGATAACCGGCCACTGCTGCAGATCATATTGCTGATCCTCCAGCATAAATACTTTTTCATATGGCGTACGTACAAACCCGCTTAACGTAACCACACCATCCGGCGTCACAAACACCGGCAAATCTTTTCTATATTTTGTTCTTGTTATCCAGCCACGGTTAACTAATAAATTATTGCCATTTTCACTTTCAAAAACAGAGATGACATGATAGCCAGCCAGCTGACCCATAACCTTATTATCCAGCAGAAAACTCTTACCCGCCACAAAGTGACCTTTAACCAGAACAGGCATAAACTGTTTTTCATCATCCGGCTCCGGCAGCAAATCCAGTTCACTAGCTTTTAACTCACTACGTGACTGAATATTTTGTTTGAGAATTAATTTGGCTTCGGCGCGTGACAATTGCCACTGCCCTAAAGAATACAGCAAGGTTAACAACAACAGTGTTACCACTGTCGGTATCAGTTTCGGACTAAAAGTATAGGACCCGAGCCTGATTGTAAATAATCGTAAATCCAGCATAGTTCGAGTCATCAAGTATCTATATAATCAGCTAACTTCAACTGATTTTAAAACGGTACAGCCATGTTATTCAAAGCCATCATTATTATTCTTTTGCTCCTGATCATTTTTAGCTTAGGCCAGGCCTTGTATCATATGATGCGCAAGGAGAATAATCCCGACGGAGTTGTAAACTCTCTGACAGTTCGTATCTCACTCTCTGTCTTATTATTTTTTCTTATTCTATTCGGAACTTACATGGGATGGATCACACCCCATGCAATTACCTAACTTCACTCACATTAAGTGAAGACTGTAAATGAGAGCTGGCATATATAAATCATTTAACACCGCTCTCACCCACAAATCCTTTCTTATAATATGTAAACGAAGATAAACAAGCCCAACCATACCACATCAACAAAATGCCAGTACCAGGCAGCCGCTTCGAATGCGAAGTGATTGTCAGCGGTAAAGTGCCCTTTCAGACAACGAACCAGCATAACAGCAATCATGATGCCACCGATTGTTACATGGAAACCATGAAAACCGGTCAGCATAAAGAAGGTACTACCATAAATACCTGAAGCCAGCGTTAAACCCATTGACTCATCGTATGCATGCATATACTCGATAACCTGCAATACCAGAAATCCCACACCTAATGCCAGCGTGATAACCATCCATAAGTTTAACTTTGCACGTTCACCTTTACGTAAAGCATGATGCGCAATAGTTAAAGTAACAGATGATGTTAACAGTAGTAAGGTATTAATTGCTGGCAGACCCCATGCACCCATTGCTTCTTTAGGTGCAACAAAAGCTGTATTGTCTGGATTTGTCAGAACTGGCCATACTGCCTCAAACGTAGGCCATAGAATTTCATGCGTCATCGCGTTATTACCTGCACCACCCAGCCATGGCATAACCAGTACACGTGCGTAGAATAATGCACCAAAGAAAGCAGCAAAAAACATCACTTCTGAAAGGATGAACCACATCATACCCATCCGAAATGACACATCGACCTGTCCGTTATAGCTCGGTGATTCTGCAACCACTGTACTAAACCAGCCATACATCATAGCCAGAACAGATATGAGACCAATCATCAGAACCGGCATACCAATGCTTGTTCCATGAATTGTATTGACTGCTCCGAACACCGTGACAAATAATGTAAGACTTGCGATTATCGGCCATTTACTGGGTTCAGGAATATAATATCCATCATTTGTAGACATAATACTTACCCTTTATTTATTTGCCATCGACACTTTAGATTTCTCTTTAGTTGCCGCTGGACTATTAAAGAATGTATAAGAAAGTGTCACTGTATTTATTCGCTTTGGAATATTTTTATCCACGATAAACACCACTGGCATTTCCTTTTCTTCACCTGACTTTAATTCCTGCTGCGTAAAACAAAAACACTCTGTCTTTGTAAAGTACTTTGCAGCCTGTCCAGGCGATACACTAGGAACAGCATTCCCAACAATAGAGTTTGAGGACACATTCTTAGCAATATAATTGACTCGACTTGGCTCACCAGGACGTACTTTCATTTTTGAAACAGCCGGCTTGAATTTCCATGGCATGTTGTCATTGAGACTGCCTGTAAACTCAACCGTGATCCAGCGATTCATATCGATATCAACAGGTTTAACTTCTGCTGCCTTATCGCTGGTTCGGCCATTCAGACCGGTTATGTCACAAAAAATGTCATACAGGGGAACCAATGCATAACCAAAACCAAACATAAACACGGTGGCCAGCAGTAATTTTTTAACTACCTTTCTGTTAGCGTCTTTTTGCTGGTTCTGATCAGACATTGTCGTTTCCTTATTTCACTTCTGGTGCTTCAGTAAAGCTATGGAATGGTGCTGGAGATGGCAATTGCTCAAACTCCAGACCTTCCGCACCTTCCCAAACCCGGTCAGTTGCTTTCTCACCACCGCGGATACACTTGATCACGATGTAAAGGAATAACAACTGAATACCACCGAATACAAACGCACCGATTGACGCCATCTGGTTAAAGTCTGTGAACTGCAATGCATAATCAGGAATACGGCGAGGCATACCTGCCAATCCTAAGAAGTGCATCGGGAAGAACAGAACGTTAACCGACACCAGTGAAATCCAGAAATGAATTTTACCCAGTGTTTCGTCATACATATTACCGGTCCATTTTGGCAGCCAGTAGTACGCGCCAGCAAAGATCGCAAACAGAGCACCGGTAACCAGAACGTAATGGAAGTGAGCCACGATGAAATAAGTATCGTGATACTGGAAGTCAACCGGCGTGATTGACATCATCAGACCTGAGAAACCACCGATGGTGAACAGGATAATGAAGGCAATCGCAAACATCATAGGCGTTTCGAAAGTTAATGATCCGCGCCACATGGTTGCCGTCCAGTTAAAAACCTTAACCCCGGTGGGTACAGCGATCAGCATGGTTGCCAGCATAAAGAACAGCTCGCCTGCCAGTGGCATACCAACTGTGTACATATGGTGAGCCCAGACGATGAATGACAAGATCGCGATAGACGATGTTGCATAAACCATTGAACTGTAACCAAACAGCTTCTTACGTGAGAACGTAGGAATGATCTGCGAGATAATACCGAATGACGGTAAAATCATAATGTACACTTCAGGATGACCGAAGAACCAGAACACATGCTGGAACATAACCGGATCACCGCCACCAGATGCTTCGAAGAACGACGTACCAAAGTTACGATCAGTTAGCATCATGGTTACCACACCGGCAAGAACCGGCATAACCGCGATCAATAAGAAAGCCGTGATTAACCAGGTCCATACGAAGATCGGCATCTTCATCAGTGTCATGCCAGGCGCACGCATATTCAGGATGGTTACGATCACATTGATAGAACCCATAATGGAAGAGATTCCCATTAAGTGAACACCAAAGATAAAGTAATCCGTCGATGCTGGCCCGTAGGTCGTCGATAGCGGCGCATAGAAAGTCCAGCCGAAGTTTGGCGCAGAACCTTCCATAAACAGCGTGCTAATCAACGTACCAAAAGCAAACGGAAGTATCCAGAAGCTCATGTTATTCATCCGTGGTAAAGCCATATCCGGTGCACCAATCATCATTGGTACTAACCAGTTTGCAAAACCCACAAATGCCGGCATGATCACACCGAACACCATTATCAACCCATGCAAGGTTGTCATTTGATTAAAGAAATCCGGCTCTATCAGCTGCATACCAGGCTGATATAACTCGGCGCGAATTATCATGGCCATACCACCACCAATGAACAGCATTAAGAAGCTGAACCATAGATACATCGTACCTATGTCTTTGTGGTTGGTACTGAATAACCAGCGGCCAATACCCGTAGGCTTGTGATCGTGATGATCTTCACTCATTTGAGTATCCCCCAATTATTGTCGAGCCGCTTTTACGTCGGCAGGTTGAACGGCATCACCAGTATTATTACCAAAAGCATTACGCTCATAAGTAATCACTGCTGCAAGATCGCTATCAGACATATAACCAAAGGCAGCCATGGCCGGATTAACCTTACTACCATTGATAACCATGTCTAAGTGAGCAGCAACAGGACCTGTTGCAATGGCACTGCCTTTAAGTGCAGGGAAACCTGCAGCAGGGATACCTGAGCCGTCGGCCATATGACAAGATGCACACTGTGCATAAACCTGTTCGCCTTTCGCCATTAGCTCATCTTTAGTCCAGACTTTGTTGTCGCCAGCTGCTGCAGTCATAGCCGCACCTTTCTTCTCGCTAACCCATGCAGCGTAATCTTCTGCAGACTTAACTTCGACAACAATCGGCATAAAACCATGATCTTTACCACAAAGCTCGGCACACTGACCACGGTAAACTCCAGGCTCAGGAACAATTGTCCAGGCTTCATTGATATAACCAGGAATAGCATCTTTCTTAACGGCAAACGCAGGAATCCACCAGGAGTGAATAACGTCATTTGAAGTCATCAGGAAACGCACTTTTTTACCGGCTGGTAAAACCATACGGTTATCCACATCCAGCAAGTAATTAATGCCTTCCCTGTCTTTATTATTTTCAGCATAAATAACATCCCGGCTACTTTTTGCCAGATTACTGAAGAAATCAAAGCCTTCGTGCATGTAATCGTAATTCCATTTCCATTGATAACCCGTGATCTTAATCGTCACTTCAGCATCATCGGCAGGTGTTTCCATTCTGATTAAGGTCTTGGCAGCTGGAATAGCCATACCAATCAGAATCAAAAACGGTATAACCGTCCATAAGACTTCTACTGTCATGTTATCGTGGAAGTTCGCCGCAACGGCGCCTTTAGATTTTCTATGTTTGAACATAGATATAAAAATCATACCGAAGACACCGGCGCCGATGATTACACAAATCCACAATATGAGCGTGTGGAGTTCGTAAACCTCTTGACTGATTGCAGTCACGCCAGGTGTCAGGTCCATTTGCGCTGCCGCAAACAGTTCGGTACTAACGAACATAAGGCTTATTGCCTTAACTGTACGGAGTAGTACTGACATGCCATCCCCCATTTATTATTAATGTTTTTTGTACTTAAAGGGATCACACACATAATCAGCATTGTTAACCATACTTTATACGCGGGATTTCTAACTTTAAGCCATCGCAGAATAATTGATTTTTATCCCGTTGCCTACAAAGAACACAAAAAAGCCCATAAAAAGTATTTTAGCTGGCAACATTAAAAATTATAAAGAGAGGAAGTCGCCTGAGAGGCTTATATAGCGGGGACTTTAATCTGAGAACTTGCTAATAATCGAATAGAATAATACACAAAGATAACAATATAACTAATTAATTAAGGCATTCATTGGCATCAGTTAATTTGCTAAAACTGATATTAGCATGCGTTTATTTAATAATACTTAACACAAATCAATTTATCTCTGTTTTACTTATTTCGACAACAGCGTTTATATTTTTTCCCGCTACCACAAGGGCAAGACTGGTTCATACTAAGCACTTCTGCAGGCTGATCAAACAGCAAGCCACCGTAATAAACCCAGCGCCCTTGCTGACGAATAAAGTCGCTCTTTTCATGTAAACAGGCCAGCTTATCATTTTCAATAAACCAGGCTTTAAACTCTACGGTCCCCTGCGCGTTTTCACGCTGACCAGCGCTGGTTGAAATGATCTCCAGTTTTATCCATTTAATTTTCTCATCCAGTATCAGCTCTTGCGGACAGCCGGAGCTGTCCCAGGTTCGCCTCAGATAGTCTTCATTCGCAAGCACATAAGCACTGTATCTCGAGCGCATTAACTGCTCTGCGGTTTCAGCTGGCAGTATTGAGTCGTGATATGGCTGACAACAACGATCAAATGGGATGAATGAATTACAAAAACATCTCAACCAACAATTCCTCTTATGTTTCTTAGCTTTAAATTAATATCAAAGCTAAATTAAATAATGCCCGATTTATAAATAACACAGAAATAAACATGCTTTACCCGGCGTATGCTAACAGCCCTATCAGCTTTTAGCAGGGCATAGAGACAAGCCAGTGACAGGTTATTTGAGCATATGACTGCACAAGAGAGACTCAGCCGCGCTTGAATAAAACACCCGGCGTTAAGCAAAGCGACCACAGAGTTATTGCTGCGAGAAGTACTGATCCAGAAACCGGGAGAACTCAGGCTGCTCACTGGCCTCAAGCTCAGCCTGTTTTGCCAATGACTCGGTAGCCAGCTGACGATAAAAATCAGTTTTTTCTGCCAGTACACTCAGCTGATTAAAATACTCATGATGCTTATCAGACATCAGCTTGGAAAAATGATAAAAGCCCAGTCTTTCTTCATCCATGGTATTTAATATTCTGGCCGACGGTGTTTTTTCTGCATCGGCAAATAATTCCGTCTGCGCCAGACAGGCATCTCGGTAAGGCTGATCAGTAACCTCCCGATCCAGCACATCCGCCACAACCAGTATTTGCTCGACCAGTTCCTGACCCCAGTCGGCCAGCACCTTATCACCCGCAGGCGTTTGTAATTTAAGACCGGGCTCACGTCCACGGTGTGCTGTGGCCAATAAATTATTATCAATCATTTTACGCTCAGCATCATCAACTGCCGGACTTTCCTGTAAGCTGCAAAATATAATAAAGGCCTGTATAAAACGCAGCTGTGCTTCATTAACGCCGGTCGGATCAAAAGGACTGATATCAACCGAACGTAATTCTATATACCGGACGCCACGATCTCGCAAAGCGTTAACCGGCTTTTCCAGCCCCTGTAAAATTTGCTTGGGTCGCACGCTGCTGTAATACTCATTTTCAATCTGCAAAATATTGCTATTAAGCTGCTGATAAACGCCGTCTTTTACTAACCCAATTTCTTCATAACCTTCATAAGGCGTCTGAATAGCACAGCGCAGGCAGTCTATGTATTCCTGCAAACTATTGTAGTTGGCCGTCACCCCCACTTCACTTTCACGTGAATTGCGGTAGCCGATTTCACCTAAGCGCAGCGAGGTAGCATAAGGCTCGTAAAACGTACTCTCATTGTATTCATCCAGCGTGGTTTCCTGGCCATTTAAAAATGATTTACAGATGGCCGGTGACGCGCCAAACAAATACGGAATGATCCAGCCATATCGCTGCAGATTTCGTAAAATATCAAAGTATTTTTCTGAGATGAAGTCCTGCATTGGCGCATTGTCATTTTCCAGCTTTTGATAATGCCGCCAGAAACTATCTTTGAATGAGTAGTTGAAATGCACACCGGCAATCACCTGCATCACCCGTCCGTAGCGATGCCCCAAACCACGACGGTAAACTGTTTTCATCTGACCCAGATTTGATGAGCCGTATTTTGCCAGTGGAATACTGGTTTCCCCGGCCACCACGCAAGGCATACTGGCAGACCAGAGCAGTTCATCATCTAACTTACCGTACACAAACTGCTGTGTGTCTCTTAAAAAGCCCATGGCCTGAGTGACATCGGCAAAAGGCGGCGTAATAAACTCCAGCAACGCTTCTGAATAATCGGTGGTGATATAGGGATGGGTTAATGCCGAGCCTAATACAGCCGGATGGGGCGTTTGCGCCAGGGTTCCGGTTTTCGATACTCTCAGACTCTCTTTTTCAAGCCCGATACCGCCACACTGAAAAATATCCGCCGGGGCAGTTGCCAGCATAGCACTTAAACGTTGATGAAATTTTGAATACAAATCTGATGCCACTGACTATTTAGTGTAAAACCCCAATCCACACAGAGCGAATTGAGCGCAAAAAAATTAAAAAGCAAGCTTACACCATGCTCATGAAAATGACACCGCTAATTAAACATATCCATGTTTTTTGTAATGCCATCGATAACCGCCTCTCCCTACTTACTGTCACTTGAAGGTACGAGACTGAACTGTTTGCCGCAATATGACCGAAAGACTCAACGCTGAACGACTGCACCGGGACCTGTCAATAAAGCATAACTATCGCTCACCAGCAAAGAGAGCGCTTGTTACACTGTCCATACACCAATATCACAATCAAACTCATTTACCAGCGGCATAATAAAATGTTTCCCTCAGTATTATCACTATGACTGTCGAGTATCAAACTTGATCATTCATGCTATTAACCCCTTACTCTTTTATACTTTTAAGTGAGCAGTTGTTTTAAAGCAGTGACTGGAGAACGACAATGACAGCTGCATCTTCCGTAACACTGAGCAACCATTGTTAAACATTGAATTATTTCTAACGAGTGACGTCTTAATTATTTTATTCACCTTTTAACTATCAATGGTCAGAAAATATAATGCGCATAATCAGTTTTATATTATTACTAAATATCACCTGTATTGCTTTTGCCTCTGACAACAAAACCAGCAATCAGCTGATTAACGAGTCCAGTCCTTACCTGTTACAACATGCCTATAATCCGGTCAACTGGTACCCTTGGGGAGCGGCTGCATTCACAAAAGCCCGGCAGCAAAACAAACCCCTGTTTATTTCTATCGGCTATTCAACCTGCCACTGGTGCCATGTCATGGCACATGAATCATTTGAAAATAACAAAATTGCTAAACTTCTCAACGACAACTTTATCAGCATAAAAGTTGACCGCGAAGAAAGACCGGACATTGATCGTATCTACCTGACAGCCTCTGAAGTACTCGCCGGCTATGGCGGCTGGCCAACCACTATTATTGCCACCACCGAACTAAAACCCTTTTTTGCCACTACCTATCTTCCACCCTTTGCAGCCGATGGACGCAAGGGTCTTGAGGATATTTTAAACAGTGCCACTGCGCTCTGGCATGAGGACAGACAAAAAATAAACACAGTCGCCGATGAAGTGACCGAGATCTTACGCACTCAGCTACAAAGCAAAGTCACTAAAGGTAAAGTCAGTGCATCCAGTCTGGAAAAAACATACCGGCAATTTGTATCAAGCTTTGATACAGAACACGGCGGATTTGGTCATGCGCCTAAATTCCCCCGCACATCGGTTTTTGATTTTTTATTACTATATGACAAGCACAATCCATCCGGCAAAGCCAAAGCAATGGTCATTAACACTCTGGATACGATGCTTCGCGCCGGTATTTACGATCAGGTCGGTGGTGGCTTTCACCGTTATGCCGTCGATGCTCAATGGAAAGTACCGCATTTTGAAAAAATGCTTTATGACCAGGGCTTAATCATTAACACTCTGCTGGATGCCAGTCAGGCGACTGATTCTCAGCGCTATCATGCAGCCATTACACAAAGCCTGGACTTTGTACTTGAGCGAATGCGCAGTGACAATGGCGGGTTTTATTCGGCCTATGATGCCGACAGTATCCGCCCGGACAACCCAGAGGAGCATGGCGAAGGCGCATACTATGTATGGAATAAAGCCGAGCTTGACCGGCTGCTAAGCACAGCGGAAAAGAAAGTTTTCTATGAGCACTTTAATATCCAGAAAAAAGGCAATGTTGATAGCGACCCGCAAAATGAATTCCTCAAACTGAACATCCTGCACGCTGAATACAGCTTACAAAGAACCGCAAATGATCTGTCACTAAAGCTTTCGGAAGCTAAGACATTATTAGCTTCCAGTATGACCAAACTAAAGCAGCAGCGTAGCAAGCGACCACTGCCGCATCTCGACGATAAAATCATCACCTCATGGAATGCCCTTATGCTAAAAGCACTGACAAAAGCGGCCAGCCAGCTTAAAAGAGACGATTATCAAGCCGCCGCTGAAAAGGCAGCCCGCTTTATACACCGCCAGCTCTATAACCCGGTCTCAAAACAGCTTTATCGCAGCGTTCGCAATGGTAAACAATCCGGTGAAGCATATCTGGATGACTACGCCTACCTGATAAACGCTCTGCTCAGCCTTTATCAGTCCAGCAATGATCGACAATGGCTGATCTGGGCAAATGAGCTAATGGACCAGCAAATCAGTGTCTTTTATGACCGCAGTCATCATGGTTTTTTTGACAACAGCGGCAATGACAAAAACATACTCTTTCGTTCGAAGCATCTGTACGACGGCTCTCTGCCTTCTGCCAACGCTGTCTCAGTTGAAAACCTGATTCTTTTATCCCGCCTGATAAAACGGCCCGATTGGATTACTATGGCCAGCAATAGCCTGCACTCATTTCATAGTGAACTTAACGACTTATTTGGCAATCACCCGCAAATGTTCAGGAGCTTACTATTGCTGAACGAGTAATCGCTTATGCCTTACGGTACGCCTTAACCGCTTTCAGAAGCTGATCAAACCGCCCTTGCTCATATTGACCCATTACCTCTATACGCAGACTCATCTCATTTATCACTTGATGCAAGACTTTTACTTCGGTTAAAACCCTGGACTCCTCATATGTCATATATTGCTCAAGTGCATCTCGTACAACCTGACTACGACTACAACCGGCTTTTAGCGACTCTTTTGTTATAAAATCGGCCATTTTCTGACTGACTTTCGCTCTTTCGAGTACACTAAATCGACCTTTTGTCTGTTTTTCTATCATTCCAAATAAAACCTATATAAATCAATCAGATAGTTTTTTAATGCCATGTCTTTAAATCTTATAATTCAAGATCATAGTATATTTTGGTGGCCTAAAAATTACTATTTATAGATTAATTATAAACATAATCTTTAAAATCAAAAAGTTAGTGTAGTTTTATTTGATATAATCTTATACAAAATGATTTTTATAATAACAATATACTGAAATATATTTATTCTTATTTATTTGAATACTGATACATTAGCCGCACTTTTTAAAGTCATTCAAACAGGGTTTTAGACAAACATGAAAGTGGTTAAGAACCGTTTCGAGCAACTCATCAAAGCCAAAGGCATAAAAACCAACGCATCTCATCAGATCGCGATCAGTCTTGAAGCGTTCGATAAGCTGGCAGAGTGGGCTATTTCCGAGGGGATTTACGACAAACAAATGTTTTTTGTTCGGGTCAGTGAGTGGTTAAGTAAACACAAACTACCCAGAGCTGCTAAAAAAAGCAATCTCATCGAGGATGACCGCAAATTTAAAGACATTGACGACTTATTAAAGGAAATTAAGCAACATCAGATTGATAAATCACAAAAAGTAGCCATGTTAAAGCTGAATGACGAAGCGTATCAGGTTATTATACGCTGGGCTGTACAGCAGGGAGCCACCGGCAAAGAAGAGATGTCTATTTTATTTAGCGACAGCATCATGAAAGCCACTCTGCCGGGACAACGCAGCCAGGATAAGACGGAACTTAAAAATACAAAGACTACACCTGAATCAGCCGCTAGCGACACGTCATATGTCACCGCAGTTGCCTGATTCGGCCCGATTTTTATCCGTTTTGAAACATTCAAAGCAGAATTGTTACTCTCGTAAAGGAGACATAAAACATGTGGTATAACGGTCTATTAGACTTAAGCGTCTGGCAATTAGTCGGCGTCACTTTGCTGTTTACTCATATAACTATTGTAAGCGTTACCGTTTACCTGCATCGCTACTCTGCACATCGAGGCCTGGAACTCGGCCCGATCCTGAGACATTTTTTCCGCTTCTGGCTATGGTCCACAACCGGTATGGCCACTAAAGGCTGGACAGCACTTCATCGCAAACACCATGCAAAATGTGAAACCAAAGAAGACCCTCATAGCCCGGTTGTTTTGGGTATTGGTAAGGTATTACGTGAAGGCGCCGAACTTTACCGTGAAGGCCTGACCGATGAAACGCTTGAAAAATACGGCAAAGGTACACCTGAAGACTGGCTGGAAACAAAAGTCTACCGTCCACATGGTCGTATCGGCATCATGATGTTTTTAGTTGTTGATGTCTTATTATTCGGTACAGCGGGTATCACTATCTGGGCTGTGCAAATGGCCTGGATTCCGATTTTTGCTGCCGGTGTCATTAATGGCATTGGGCACTACTGGGGCTACCGCAACTACGAGTGTGCAGATGCATCAACCAATATCGTGCCATGGGGCATCCTGATTGGCGGCGAAGAACTGCATAACAATCACCACACATTCCCAAGCTCTTCCAAGCTGTCGAATAAATGGTATGAATTTGATATTGGCTGGATGTATATCAACATCTTCAAAATGTTGGGACTGCTAAAAATTAAGCGCGTGGCACCTAAAGCGCAGACGGATACCAGCAAAAACATTATCGATACCGATACGCTCACCGCTATTTTTGACAACCGCTTCCAGGTAATGGCCACTTATGCGAAAAAAGTAATGGCGCCACTGGTCGATCAGGAAGCCGCTCAGGCCGATGAGAGTATAAAACATCTGTTTAATAAAGCCGCCAAGATCCTTTCTCGCGAAGAGTCTCTGGTTACTGAGCAGGATCGTCAGCGAATTCAGCAAATCATTGAACATAATGCGGTACTGAAGACGATTTACGAAAAACGCAAAGAGCTACAAAATGTTTGGAAAACACAGGTGACGAATAACGACGAACTGGTTAAGGCATTAAAAGAATGGATTGCTAAGGCAGAAGCCACCGGCATCCAGTCTCTGAAAGAGTTTGCTGACAGTCTGGCGCATTACACTACCCAGCCTAAAGCCGCATAACCGGTGCTACCGCAAACCACTTTGTGGTTAAATAAAAAAGGAGCTTAATGCTCCTTTTTTATTGCCTGAGTTTTATAATAAAGCTTCCGCTCCTCAATGAGACACTAAAGCCGCCCCCAGCTCAGCAAATGTTCTTGCCCGTACATCTATATCAACAGCCTCACCAATTAAGCGTGCCACCGTGGTCGATGAAAATAATCCCCGCACGCAATCCTTTTCAACCACCAGTACATGCTGCCGCCCTACATTGTGCAAGGTAGCCACAATATCGCCCACACAAGCCCGCACGACCTCAGGGTAGCTAATCGCCTCAATAGCGTCTCTGTGCGTCATGATCTCCTGCACCATAATGCCATCACGACTGCCACCGTGTTCGCGCAGATAATTGAGTGAGCGTTTACCGAGTATATCTGTTGCAGTGATCAAGCCGCTCAGCTCATCGTTCATATCGGTAACAAATAACAACTTTACACTACATAAGATCATTTTATTTTCAGCTTCTGTAATCGATGCCGTCGGCTTGATCGTGTATGCAGCGGCATGCTGCAAATCGGTCATTACTTCGGTCGCCGGTGAATGCCTGGAAACCCGTGCGCGATCAGCCTCTGATTTTAATATCGTGCCCTGATGTAGTTTTGAATGTTGCAGAGAGGTAAAGTGACTGGCCATAACTTTTTCTCCTAAATTAATTTATTGAATGCAATGAATACACTATAGGCGAGAGATGAGACACTATACCAAGTAAATTTATTTATCAGCCCTTATCATAATTACCTATAAAAGCCAGACAGGCTGCTACGACTGACCTTTACCTATTTAAATCAGCATTATTAGCGTATGCTTTATACTCACTTAAATAAAACACTGCCTTTATATCAGGCCTGCTTTCACCTGAGGTGCTAGAACTACCCCTCAATATTGATTATCATACAAGCACCTTACCTACCTTTCATTACCACCCTACAAGTTAATAAGAGAGACATATCATGAAAGCCAGAGCCGCTGTTGCATGGGAGGCTAAAAAGCCCCTTGAAATTGAAGAAGTTGAAGTGATGGGCCCAAAATTCGGTGAAGTCCTGCTAAAAGTGATCGCCTCCGGTGTCTGCCATACCGATGCCTTCACTCTTTCCGGTGATGACCCTGAAGGCGTCTTTCCCGCTATCCTCGGCCATGAAGGTGGCTGTGAAGTCGTTGAACTGGGGCCGGGCGTTAAAGATTTAAAAGTGGGCGACCACGTTATCCCTTTATACATTCCTGAATGCGGCGAATGCGAATACTGCAAATCACCTAAAACAAATCTGTGCCAGTCCATTGCGTCAACAGTATGGACCGGTTATATGCCGGATGGCACCCGACGCTTCTCTAAAAACGGTAAAGATATTTTCCATTACATGGGGTGCTCAACTTTTTCTGAGTACACTGTGGTGCCGGAAATTGCACTAGCTAAAATCAACAAAGCCGCACCGCTCGACAAAGTCTGTTTATTAGGCTGCGGTGTCACCACCGGTATCGGTGCCGTATTGAATACAGCCAAAGTTGAAGCTGGCTCAACCGTTGCCGTGTTTGGACTTGGCGGTATTGGTTTATCTTGCGTTCAAGGTGCGGTAATGGCCGGTGCTACACGTATTATCGCGATCGACATTAATCCCGATAAATTTGAATTTGCCAAACAACTTGGCGCGACAGATTTTGTTAACCCGAATGAGATTGATGGCTCGTTTGTAGAATACATGCAGGACACGTTTAACGGTGGCCCGGATTATTCTTTTGAATGCATCGGCAACGTACACGTGATGCGCGATGCTCTCGAATGCACACACATGGGCTGGGGAGTCTCCACCGTTATCGGTGTGGCCGGTGGTGGTCAGGTTATTCAAACCCGTCCTTTCAATCTGGTAGTGGGTCGTACCTGGAAAGGCACAGCTTTCGGCGGCGTTAAAGGCCGCACCGAGTTACCCGGTTATGTTGATCGTTATATGGCCGGTCAAATTGAACTCGACAGTCTGGTCACTCACACCATGCCGCTTGAGGATATCAATCGCGCTTTTGATCTAATGCACAGCGGCGAAAGCATTCGCTCAGTGATTATTTTTTAAGGACGGTACGATCACTATGCAACAAATAGAAAACATCAAAGAATCCGGTGGCTTTCTGAATCGTTACATACACGATTCAGAAACCTGTCATTGTGAAATGACCTTCTCAGTGTATTTACCGCCACAGGCAGAAGCCGGCAATGTACCGGCCTTGTACTGGTTATCCGGTCTCACCTGCAATGATGATAACGCCCGCGTTAAAGCCGGCGCTCAGCGCTATGCCGCCGAGCACGGTATTGCAATCATATTTCCGGACACCAGTCCGCGCGGGGATGATGTCGCCGATGCAGAAGAGCGCTATGATCTTGGTAAAGGTGCCGGCTTTTATGTCAACGCAACACAAGAGCCCTGGTTAGCGCATTATCAGATGTACGATTACATCACTAAAGAGCTGCCGGCATTACTGGAGAAAAACTTACCGCTGATTCCCGGTATGAAATCCATTTCCGGACACTCAATGGGTGGCCACGGCGCATTAATTTGCGCTCTTAAAAACCCTGACAGCTATAAATCTGTCTCGGCTTTTTCACCGATTTGCAATCCGCTTAACTGCGGCTGGGGGCAGGGTTGTTTCAGTGCCTATTTAGGCGAAGATACTAATAGCTGGAAGAATTATGACGCCACCTCTTTAATCGAAGCCGGTGCAAATGTGACTGATATCCTGATAGATCAGGGCACAGCCGATGAGTTTTACGACGAACAACAATTGCTGCCGGAAAACCTTAAAGCCGCCTGTGATAAATCAGGACAGGCACTAACGCTGCGCATGCAGGATGGTTATGATCACAGCTATCATTTTATCGCCAGCTTTATTGGTGAGCACATTGCCTATCATGCAAAGGCATTAAAAACTTAACAATTAGCTACATTTAAAGTGCCCTGCTCTGGGGGTACTTTTTTTAAAGCAAGATCTTTTTACCGGCCACTTAGGCGCCTTTGTTTCCTGCCGATTAAAAACTGTTCGTCAAACTAAAACCAATGCCAGAATCCGCCACCGAATCCGACAAACCGTTCAGCAGGTAAATATTAGAGAACCAGTTGTCATTAAACACTCTGCCAATACCCAGTCCCAATATCTGAGCGTCGTCGTCACCATCAATTGTTGCCTGAGTATAATCATAGGACAGGCTAACCGAGGTCTTTGCATTCACTTGATAATTAAAACCTGCCGTTGCAAAAAACACATCATTGAAATTAATTGTGTCAGTATCACCAACAAGCGTATATCCAATTGATAAAAATGGCTTCACCGGGTTTTTCTCATACGAACTATACAGACTCATGGAATAGTCATTTTCACCGGTACCCAGATTATTTTCCACACTGGCTGCTCCCAGCTTAACGCCAGCGGACAGCTCGTAGTACATGAAACTGTTTTCTGGCAGTATCGAATAAGCGATGCCTGCTGAAACATCACCCAGCCCTGTTTCTGTGGTAATCGCAGATCCTGTTGTCCCACCAAAGCCTCCCATACCTCCGCCACCGCCACTTGGAATAACACTGCCATCACCCGTCACACTAATCAGGGGAGCGCTCAGCTTATAACTCCAGGCATCGCTCATATACTTCATACTTAATTGCACGGTCGTACTGTTTGTTTCATTTGTCAGGCCATAATTACCGCTGGTTTGCTCATAGCCAATACTGACACTTGCCCGGCTATCAGCCAGCGCATGTTCAGATATGAATATCATCGCTGACAGATTTATAAGAAGTAAAACATGGCTTTTCATTTTCTCTCTCTTAAACATAATTGAACACATCTGATACTAAACGGGTGAAACAAATCTGGCAGACATCAAACCAATTTACTTGCCGTGATATATAGCAGATAACCTCACCCGGTAGTGCAATCGTTCTTAACGGTTTCCACTCATAGGACGATTCATCATACCCTGACGCATCATAGAACCGGTATTATCCATACGTGATTGCATTCTATTCTGGTTTTCATTACGAATTTCACTTTGGCTCTGTTCCTTGTTCTGCTCCATTTTTTGCTCCATCTTCTGTTCACGAACACGTAGCTTCGCCTGCTCATTCTCAGGCGCATTCAGGCTAAGCTCAGTACGAACCTGCTCTTGTGTACCCAGCTGCGTCATATCTGCCTCTGCTGCCGAAACAGAACCCATAGCAACTGAAAGTAATAAAGTTGCGCTTAAACCAACTGCTGTATTAATAGACATAATGTAAATCTCCGATAAAGTTAATAATGTGGGATTAATTCCCACATGCAGTCATTATGCGTGGTAATATTTCCCACGTCAATATATAATCAGCAAAAGTTATAACCACAGACAAGATTGTGAAGCAGCTCTCAATCAACAGCGGACGAATCAAGGTACCGACAAACATGAGCCAGAACGGATACACCAAAACACAGCTAGCACTGATCAAAGCCATAAAAATGCTTTGCCGGCCTTTAATTCGGCTGTTAATAGAGAAAGGCATCTCTTTCACGCAGTTTCGTGACTTAATCAAAGCCCTTTATGTAGAAGTCGCCGATGAGCATTTCGCCCTCGACCAAAAAAAGCCCAGTGACAGCCGGATTTTTGTGCTGACAGGGGTACATCGCAAAGACATCAAGCGCATCCGCCAGCAATCGGAACAGGAAGAGCAGGCGATCAGTAGTTCTGCCTCATTGACGGGTGAGATCGTCGCGCGCTGGAGCAGCATGCCACAGTACCTTGATAAAGCGGGCAAACCAAGGTCATTACTTCGCTCTGATAAAGAGAATATTTCAGGGTTTGACCAGCTGGTCAGCAGCGTTAACAAAGACGTCAGGCCAAAAGTCATCCTTGATGAATGGTTACGCCTTAATATTGTGCACATCAGGGATGACTATATTGTGCTCAATCAATCCGCATTTGTCAGCAACAAAGAATTTAACGAAATGGCCTACTACCTTGGGCACAACATGCATGACCATATGGCAAGCTGTGTGAATAACATTTTAGAAGAAGATCGGCCAATGTTAGAACGCAGCGTTTATTACAGCGACCTGAGCAAGGACTCAGTGACAAAACTACGGACGATGGCGAGCGAAAAAGGCAATGAACTGCTGCAGTATTTAAACAAACAGGCGATTGTTTTTTATGATGCTGATAAGGATAAAGCCGATGCAAACCAGCGCATACGTTTAGGCGTTTACTGGTATCAAACACAGCTTAATGATAACGGAGAAGCGAAATAATGATTCATCTATACCGGGTATTTATTTTTCTCCTGATAACCAGTGTCAGCGCTTGTGTCTCAACACAAACGAACATCGCTGGCGGCAATGATGAAGACCGAGATATCGGTTTAGGTGGCACAGGCATGCTGGCCAATACGGGCGCAGGGCTGGGAGGCACCGGCATTCACGGTGTCATAACCGGCTTCGGCAGCATCTTTGTCAACGGTGTTGAGATTGAATACAACAACGCCACGCCTTTCACGATTGATGGTACAGCAGCCACTCATCAAGCACTGCAAATGGGTGACGTTGTTGAAGTACTGACGAGCAATACACAACAACATACTCATGCCCGTATCATTAACCTCCGACATGAAGTCATTGGTAAAGTGGAATCGGTAAGTCCCGAAACAGCAAGCTTTACCGTGCTCGGGCAAACCATTATTCAGGCATTAGACACGCCCTTACCACAGCCGGGATCAAACGTTGCAATAAGTGGCTTCCGGACGAATGATAAAACCATACAGGCAACCAGAGTAAAGCCGGCAACGCATATGAAAAGCTTATTGCGCAGCCGTACCGAGTTACCGTTTAGCCAACAGACAAGTCGCTGGCTGATACAGACCTATGCAGAAAAAAATCAAATAACTTTAACGACTGGTGAGCAGTCAACTGTATTGACACAATCGCCCAATACGACAGCAACGCAATCTCAAATTAAAATATTACAGCTGCATAAAACAAAAGCCGGTGAGCTTGTTTTTGATCGTGAAGTTGATATGAATAGTTTACCGCGTGGCAGACAAAGCATTAAACCGGAGGCAGGTACAGACAGACGAATTGGTCCGCTTCATATGAACAATAGAACAAGCATACCGGTAATGAGACGATAGAACACCGATTTTAATGGCCTTGCAGGCTCTGTTTTACGGCAGCCGAGCTGCCGTAAACACACTGCATTACTCTGTTTCAGATCCGCTGGTCAGCTCTCGTTTCCATTTAAGCTTTTTTTCTATGGCGCTAATGATCATACCCGCAATGTCTTTACCGGTTGCCGACTCAACACCTTCAAGACCCGGTGATGAATTCACTTCCAGCAATAACGGTCCGTCTTTAGACCTGATGATATCAACCCCGGCAATTTGTAACCCCAGTACTTTTGCCGCTTTTATTGCCAGTGCTTTTTCTTCTGCTGTGGGCTTAGCAACTAATGCAGAACCACCCTGATGAAGATTGGCACGAAACTCACCCGGTGCCGCTGTTCTTTCAATAGTAGCGACCACTTTTCCATCGATCACAAAGCATCTCAAATCCTTGCCATCTGCCTCTTTTACAAACTTCTGAACCAGCAGATTAGCCCTTAAAGATTTAAACGCATTAATCACACTTTCCGCTGCTTTTTGTGTTTCTGCTAAAACCACACCCCGGCCCTGAGTGCCTTCCAGTAACTTTACAATCAAAGGAGCCCCACCGACCATTTCAATAATATCATTGGTATCCATTGGCGAGTTTGCAAAGCCTGTGGTCGGAATATTAATTCCATTCTTAAGCATGAGCTGTAAGGAAAACAGTTTATCTCTTGACTGTGATATAGCTCTGGATGAATTAGTTGTATAGATACCCATACTTTCAAACTGTCGCGCTAAAGAAGTTCCGTAAAAGGTAACGCTCGGTCTGATCCGGGTAATCACCGCATCAAGGTCATTCAGTATTTTACCGCCGCGATAATGTGCTTCGGGCTCGCTGGCATCCAGTTTCATATAACATTGCGTGGCATTTAAGAATATCATTTCATGTCCGCGCTCATCTCCCGCTTCCAGTAAGCGTTGATTGCTGTATAAACTTTCATCACTGGCAAGCAGGCCTATTTTCAGTCCGCTGCTTGCACCCTCAGCCGTACCGTAAAATGAATTCAGCTCATCTTTACTGACTGTGCCAAGCGTACATACCATCGAAGGGTCAACAATCAGGCGATCAATCATAGCCTCACGCCCCAGTAACATACGAAAGCCCATCGAGTCCCTGTTTGCCAGTGTTAGTTCAATATCCCAGATATTATCGGCAAATTTTATTGGTACGCTGACCACATAACGTGTCTCACCCAGTCCGCTCGAACTTTTTACAATCCGTTTATCAACAACGGGCTGTTCACAGCGGATAACAATCCTGCGATTATTCTGTACGGGATGAATTTCAAAACTCACCCAGAGCGTGCCTGCCCTGCGAAAAGTCTGAATATTAAAAGCATGTATCGATGAAGTTTTAGCTCCTGAATCCACTCTGGCTTTGATTGCGGGGATCCCCAGCTGAGGAAAAGAGCACCACTCTTCACTTCCGATGATCAGTTTAGAATTAGCCGTATTCATTTGTGTTTTCCCGCAGCAGTATAAAGTATGGCTGGATTATAATTTCGAACCGGCATGAATAACAGAATTATGATATACAATTAACCTGTATCACGATCTACCGCTCAATATTTCAAGTGTAGCCCGCTTTTTTCTGTCTACCATGAGCATATACATTTGCAGAACGATTCACAGCAATAACGCTTATGACAGACTCTGATCTTTTACATAAAGATCATCATTACAGGCTTTTTCCATTAAACACATCAACCGTTAAGGCATTTGTATCAATCTCATCAATACAGCCAAGATTAACTCGGTAGTGCCCCGGCATCCGGATAGTTTCATGAAAAGGGTAAATCCCGCAGGTTTTACAAAAGTGATGCTTAGCTATTTTTGTATCGAACTGATACAGGCCCAGCGCATCATTATCCACTTTGATCTCTAGCTCTTGCGGTGAAAGTGTAAAGGACGACATGACTGCTCCTTTTCTCCGGCAGATAGAGCAATTACACCTTAAACCTTTCTCGATGTCATCATGCTCAAATGAAAATGATATATCACCGCAATGACAGCTGCCTTTAAATATTTTCATACAAACTCCCGTGTATTAACCTCAGAGAGAGCTCTGCATAACACAGCGCTGCTGACATCTAATCTGAGGCTCAATGAATTATCATTTTATAGCATACCGCTCTACAGCACATACCGGTACTATTAATGTGTCTTTCAGCATGAGCTGAATCTTAATTACTTTTTATAGCTCTCAAGATGATGATTTACAAAGTCAGCCATCCGCTGAATGGCGTCTTTTGATGCCAGATCATCGGCAAATGTTCTTACATGTGGCGGCCTGAAATCAAAACCTCTGCCAATACCCGGGTATATAATCAGGTTCGCTTCTACTTGATTCTTTTTGAGTATATCAATACTGGTTTCAATCACACGCCGGCGCTGATATTGCTCCTGTTCACCGATAAAAATTAAAACGGGTAATGTTAACTTTTCAATTTCAGGCGCATAACCATAAACCTGTGCAGGTTCAGGTGCATTCGGATCCTGCCAGTGCGGGTAATATGAAACATAGCATGCCAGGTTGTTTTCCTGATGTTTAAATGTGACGGCTGTTTTCAGTGAATAATAGCCTCCACGTGTATGTGAAACAATGCAGGCCTTGGTAGAACTGATATCTTCTCTTGCCAGCAATACATCAATCACGCCAGCCGCATCTTTTTCCAGTTCATAATCATGCGCATAGGGATGCGTACCGATAAAATTTGCCTGATAAATATCAGGCGCCAGTACAACAAAACCACGCGCAGCAATTCGTTTTACCTGCAGCTGTAATAAGTCACTTAAGCCTGCACGACCGTGCTGAAAAATAACAGCGGGGTATTTTTTATTGTCTGCAGGCCGTGCCACCATTGCCGGCACGGTCACTTCATCACGTTCATACTCTGTCCACTCGATCTTTACTTTATGGTTTTTCACTTCACGTAACTGACCACCATCCCACCAGTTTGCCTTCCACCAGAATGATTTATCTTCTTTTGCTTCTTCGTGAGCCAGGCTATTAAAGCTCAGCATTAATATCAGGCAGCCATATACAAACCTGTTCATTTTTCTTCCTCTTGCTGCAATCATTACATTCATCTCTGATAAAAAAAGGGAGCTAAATAGCTCCCTTTTTATCAGGCTCTGCTACAAACAGCAGGCCCAGCTTTTAAAGTAATAGTTACTTGTAAAAACCAATCATAGCTTCTAATGATTTAGCTTTGATTTTATCTGCATTACCCGCTGAACCAAAGGCTTCAAAACGTGCCTTACAGATATCTTTCATTGCCTTGGTAGACTCCTTGAGGAATTTACGCGGGTCAAAGTTGCTTGGGTTCTCAGACAGGTGCTTACGAACTGCACCGGTAGATGCCATACGCAAATCAGTATCAATATTAACTTTACGCACACCAGATTTGATACCGTTAACAATTTCTTCAACCGGTACACCAAAAGTCTGACCCATGTCACCGCCGTAGTTGTTAATGATTTCCAACCAGTCCTGTGGCACAGAAGAAGAACCGTGCATTACCAGGTGAGTATTAGGCAGACGTGCATGAATGTCACGGATACGGTCAATGCGCAATACCTCGCCGGTAGGCTCTTTAGTGAATTTGTAAGCGCCGTGTGATGTACCAATTGCAATTGCTAAGGCATCAACACCGGTTGCTTCAACGAAGTCAGCCGCTTCTTCAACGCTTGTTAACAGCATATCCAGATCAAGCTGACCTTCAGCACCGTGACCGTCTTCTTCGCCCATCATGCCTGTTTCTAATGAACCAAGGCAACCTAACTCACCTTCAACAGATACACCGCCAGCGTGTGCCATTTTTACAACTTCTTTAGTAACAGCAACGTTGTACTCAAATGAACCCGGAGTTTTCATGTCAGCCATTAAAGAGCCGTCCATCATTACTGATGAGAAGCCTGACTGGATAGAGCGCAGACATACAGCTGGCTCTGAACCGTGATCCTGATGCATAACAACTGGAATGTGCGGATACATTTCGATCGCGGCTGCGATCAGGTGACGCAGGAATGGTTCACCTGCATAAGAACGTGCACCAGCAGAACCCTGCATGATTACCGGGCTGTTAGCTTCGTCAGCTGCTTGCATGATAGCGTGAACCTGCTCCATGTTATTTACATTAAATGCTGGCATGCCGTAGCTGTTTTCTGCTGCATGATCCAGTAATTGGCGTAGTGAAATCAGAGCCATTTCTGCTTCTCCTGTTTTTAATAGTTTAAAATTTGTAACACGTTATATATCGAGACGCGCTATACAATCAAGCCCCGATACGGACAATCTTCATGGAATTGGTGCCACCATCAACGCCGACTTTGTCACCCTTGGTGATAATAATCAGATCATCATTCTTAACAACACCTTTTTCCAGCAATACTTTCTGCGCATGAGCACTTAACTGATACTGCTTAATATCATCAATGTTAATGCTCATCGGATAAACACCACGATACAAGGTCATACGACGTTTTGTATGCTCATGTTGTGTCATCGCAAAAATCGGAATACCCGAGCTGATACGAGACATCCATAATGGGGTCGAGCCAGACTCTGTCATTGCTGCAATACCATCTACTTTAAGATGATTGGCCGTGTACATAGTCGCCATAGCAATGGCCTCATCCGCCCGCCCAAACGTCAGGTGGACGCGGTGATCTGATACCAGTGTAGAACGCTGTTTTTCAGCTTCTTCACAAATCCGTCCCATCGACTCAACCACTTTAGCAGGGTACTTACCCGCCGCTGTTTCTCCCGACAGCATCACCGCATCGGTACCATCAAGTACAGCGTTAGCGACATCAAACACTTCTGCACGTGTCGGAATCGGATTTTCAATCATTGACTCCATCATCTGCGTCGCGGTAATAACCACTCTGTCCATTTCACGTGCACGCTTAATCAGGTCTTTCTGGATAGCGGGTAATTCCGCGTCACCAATTTCAACACCCAGATCACCACGCGCCACCATGATCACTTCAGAAGCTTCAATGATTTCATCTATCTTATCCAGTGCTTCAGCACGCTCAATTTTTGCAACGATGGCCGCTGAGCCGCCAGCATCATGCAGTAACTTGCGACACTCAATAATATCACTGGCTGAACGCGGGAATGACACGGCCACAAAATCTGCTTCAATTTTTGCTGCAGATTTAATATCTTCTTTATCTTTATCCGTTAATGCCGGTGCAGATAAACCACCACCTTGTAAATTAATGCCTTTATTATTCGATAAAGGCCCGGTGTGCATCACCTTGGTATGTACTTCCTGACCGACAACCGCCGTTACTTCAAGAATCATTCGGCCGTCATCGAGCAACAAAGTATTACCGGCATGAACATCATCCGGCAAGCGTTTATAGGTAATACCGACACGATCATTAGTGCCTTCATTATCACCCAGTGCTGCATCCAGAATAAAAGCATCGCCTTCAACCAGATTAACTTTACCCTCTTTAAATTTACAGGTCCGAATTTTAGGCCCCTGTAAATCTACCAGTACGCCAATTGCTCTGTCGTGCTTTTCTGCAAACGCTCTGATATTATCGGCGCGCCACTTCTGCTCTTCAAAAGAGCCGTGTGAAAAATTCAAACGTACTACATCAACACCGGCTACTACCAGTGATTCCAATACTTTCAGGTCGTCAGTTGCCGGCCCTAGAGTCGCGACAATCTTTGTTCTGCGCAACATACTCTCCTAAATGATAACTAATAATGGAGACCCCCTGGCCTCCGGGAATTTCTTTTTTCTCTACCTACTATCTTCATGACACGAGCTATCACTCAATGTTACTGTTTTAAAATTCCACTGAATGAACCATTCGTTCATTTTATTTTGCGCGATTTTCCAGCATAGCAACAGCCGGTAAAGTTTTTCCTTCCAGATATTCAAGGAAGGCACCACCTGCTGTTGAGATATATGACACTTTATCGAAGATATCATACTTTTGAATCGCCGCAATTGTGTCACCACCACCGGCCAGACTAAAGCCACTGCCATTGGCAATCGCCATAGAAATCGCTTTAGTTCCTTCACCGAACTGATCAAACTCAAAAACGCCAACCGGGCCATTCCAGACAATAGTGCCTGCTTTTGAAATAATATCTGTCAGTACCTTCGCCGAGTCAGGGCCGATATCAAAAATCATATCGTCATCAGCCACTTCACTGGCATCTTTTGATGTAGCTTCAGCAGACTCAGAAAATTCTTTTGCGCAAACCACATCGCTTGCGATTGGAATGCTCGCACCACGTGCTTCCATTTTTGCAATCAGCGCTTTAGCCGTATCAACAAGATCAGGCTCATATAAAGATTTACCTACATTAAAGCCCTTAGCCGCCAGGAAAGTATTCGCAATACCACCACCCACAACCAGCTGATCAACCTTTTCAGAAAGTGCTTCAAGCACAGTCAGTTTAGTAGAAACTTTTGAGCCTCCAACAATGGCAACCATTGGACGGGCAGGCTCAGCCAGTGCTTTTGCCAGGCTATCTAGCTCGTTAGATAACAACATACCGGCACACGCTGTTGGCGCATGAACACCTACACCATGAGTAGAGGCCTGAGCACGGTGAGCGGTACCAAATGCATCCATCACAAAGATGTCACATAATGCAGCATATTTTTTAGATAGGGCTTCGTCGTCTTTCTTTTCACCGGCATTAAAACGTACGTTTTCCAGTAAAACACATTCTCCGGCAGCCACATCAAAACCGCCATCCAGATAATCTTTTACTAAACGGACTTCTTTGCCCAGTTTTTCAGACATGGTTGCCGCGATAGGTGCCAGAGAGTTTTCCTCATCAGCAACACCTTCTGCAGGACGACCACGATGCGACATAACCATGACAGAAGCTCCGGCTTTCATCGCATGCTCGATAGTTGGCATCGATGCTGTAATACGCGCATCAGACGTTACTTTGCCATCTTTAACAGGTACGTTTAAGTCAGCGCGAACCAATACGCGCTTGCCAGCAAGATCCAGATCGGTCAGCTTGATAAAAGCCATGGTGAAACTCCTAAATAATATTTAATTAATCTTAAAAATTGTTTGTTAAGTCACAGCTCAGGTAGCAACAGCAGCCGGCAAAACTTAACAAAAAACTTTCAATAACTGGTATAAAAAATGTAGAAAGGGCCAGCCATTTGCAGCTCACCCTCTTTTGTTTGTTGGACCCCGCAGCACCGGTGTCAACCTACATCTAATTCTTCGAAAGTTGCTTAAAAAACCAAACAACTGTCAGTAATTAAGAGAGATTTTTTCAACTAGCTGGGCGCGGTGCGAATTTAAAAGCGGAGTGTGCAAATAGCACATGAGCATTTTAAATTCGTGCCGCAACAACGCTAGCCGGAAAAAGATCCTTAATTAGCTGCTACGTGCTCTACGAAACGCATCATATTGCAAGTGTAGCCATACTCATTGTCGTACCAGGATACAACTTTGACGAATGTGCCATCTAATGCAATACCGGCTTCGGCATCAAATATTGATGAGAAACCAACGCCACGGAAATCTGTAGAAACAACTTTCTCGTCTGTGTAACCCAGAGTACGGCTCATATCGCCTGTTTCTGAAGCCGCTTTCATGGCTTTACAGATATCGTCGTATGATGCTTCTTTTTCTAACTCAACCGTTAAGTCAACAACAGATACGTCTGAAGTGGGTACACGGAAAGCCATACCAGTCAGCTTGCCATTCAGTTCTGGAAGAACAACACCTACTGCTTTAGCAGCACCGGTAGAAGACGGAATGATATTTTCTAAAATACCACGACCGCCGCGCCAGTCTTTCTGTGAAGGACCATCAACGGTTTTTTGCGTTGCAGTTGCCGCATGAACAGTCGTCATCAGACCACGTTTGATACCCCAGGTATCGTTCAGTACTTTAGCAACAGGTGCCAGGCAGTTAGTAGTACATGATGCTGCTGAAACAATTTTCTGACCAGCATATTCATTATGGTTAACACCGTATACGAACATTGGCGTGCCATCTTTAGAAGGAGCTGACTGTACAACTTTGCCTGCGCCTGCATCAATGTGAGCCTGGCAGCTTTCTTCAGTCAGGAAGAAACCGGTACAATCGATAACGATATCAGCACCCACATCACCCCATTTAAGGTCAGCAGGGTTGCGTTCTGCCGTTAAACGGATTTCTTTACCGTTAACGATCATTGCACCTTCTTTGTGTGAAACTTCACCGTCGAAACGGCCATGTACTGAATCATACTTCAACATGTAGGCCAGATAATCTGCATCTAATAAATCATTAATACCAACGATTTCGATGTCTTTAAACTCATTGTATACAGCACGGAAAACCATGCGTCCGATACGGCCAAAACCGTTAATGCCGACTTTTACAGTCATAGTAATACTCCCCTTAGTTTAAAATTTCCTAAAGCCTGAACACCCTAAGCATTCAGGCCTCATTTATTACATTACAGATTCAACAGCCTTCACAACGTTTTCTACCGTGAAGCCGAACTCTTTAAACAGCTCGCCAGCTGGTGCTGATTCACCAAAGTGATCAATACCAACAACAACGTCCGCATACTTGTACCAGCCCGTTGTAACCGCTGCTTCAACAGCAACCGTTGGGATACCATCACCCAGAACAGCCGTCTGATAAGCATCATCCTGACGTTCAAACGCATCAACCGATGGCATTGAAACAACGCGGATGTTTTTGCCTGTCATCGCTGCTGCAGCGCCAGTCGCCAGATCAACTTCTGAACCGGTTGAAATAATGACGGCGTCCGGAGTACCGGCACAATCTTTCAGGATGTAACCGCCCTTAGCGATGTTAGCAATCTGCTCATCAGTACGTTCGTTATGATTCAGGTTTTGACGTGAGAAGATCAGAGTAGACGGACCGTCTTTACGCTCTGCCGCCTGCTGCCAGCATACTGCTGCTTCTACTGCATCACATGGACGCCATACAGCCATATTTGGAATCATACGCAGGGTTGGAATTTGCTCAACAGGCTGATGCGTAGGACCATCTTCACCCAGACCGATTGAGTCATGAGTAAATACGAAGATGCTTTGAATTTTCATCAGAGCGGCCATACGCAGGGCATTACGTGCATACTCAGAGAACATCAGGAAGGTTGAACCGAAGGGCACTAACCCGCCGTGTAGGGTAATACCGTTCATGATGGCAGACATACCGAACTCACGCACACCGTAGCGAACATAATTAGGTACTTCATTGGCATCCATCGGCTTATAACCAGACCACTCAGTCAGGTTTGAACAACCCAAATCTGCTGAACCACCAAACAATTCTGGTAATAATGGCGAGTACGCTTCAATAGCGGCTAAAGACGCCTGACGTGTTGCCGGACTTTTCGCATCGGCATTAACCTGCGCAATATAAGCCGCTGATTTAGCTGCCCAGTCAGCAGGCATTTCACCAGCCATACGACGCTCGTATTCGGCTGCTAATTCCGGGAATGCTGCTTTATAAGCGGCAAACTTGTCGTTCCAGGCTGCTTCTTTAGCGGCGCCTTTTTCTTTTGCATCCCAACCAGCATAAACATCAGCAGGCACTTCAAACGGGCCATGATCCCAGCCTAAAGCCGCTTTAGTCAGGTTAATTTCTTCTTCACCTAATGGCGCACCGTGGCAAGCGTGCGAGCCTGCTTTATTTGGCGAACCAAAACCGATCGTGGTTTTGCAGCAAATCATGGTTGGCTTGTCAGTCATGGCTTTCGCCGTTTCAATTGCCTTCGCAATGGCATCTGAATCATGGCCATCAACATCAGCAATTACATGCCAGCCGTATGCTTCAAAACGTTTAGGAGTATTATCGGTGAACCAGCCTTCAACATGGCCATCGATCGAAATACCGTTATCATCCCAGAACGCGATCAGCTTACCCAAACCTAAAGTACCGGCAAGTGAACAGGCTTCATGAGAGATACCTTCCATCAAACAACCATCACCGAGGAATACATAAGTGTGGTGATCAACAATGTCATGACCTTTCTGGTTGAACTGGGCTGCCAGTGCTTTTTCAGCAATCGCCATACCAACACCGTTGGTAATACCCTGTCCTAGCGGGCCAGTGGTTGTTTCAACACCTGGCGCATAGCCGTACTCTGGATGACCCGGTGTTTTAGAATGTAACTGACGGAACTGCTTCAGATCATCAATTGACAGGTCGTAGCCTGTTAAATGAAGTAACGAGTAAATAAGCATGGAGCCGTGACCATTCGACAGAATGAAACGGTCGCGGTTACTCCATTTTGGATTGGTAGGATTGTGGTTCATGTTGTCGTTCCACAAAACTTCAGCGATATCTGCCATACCCATTGGTGCACCTGGGTGGCCTGAATTTGCTTTTTGTACTGCATCCATACTTAATGCACGGACTGCATTAGCTAGGTTTTTACGAGAAGGCATCGTTGTGTCTCTCCATTAAAGTTTTAAAAATTTATTAAATATCTGTTGCGAGACTCTAAAGTTACACGAGTCTCAACGCTCATTCTGTTGTTCTATTCAGTGTCCACTGATGCACAATAACAAGGGAAACAAAGAGCCGAAATACATGTACACCCCAGTGCGCAAGGCCCAGCATTTTCTCCCAATCAAGCCACTTCGGCAACCAAAAGCAGCTAATAGCCCCATAAACTGGACTATAGCCTGAGAGAAAACACCTATCAGAGCGAGCTTTCAAGCCTGTTCTTTCTACACTGAACCGTCTTATCCTGAATATATACTGAAGCAGAGTGGTTTATCATCAATCACCCTGCTGTCGTTAATTCCGACATAACACACTTAACTGCAAAGGCATTACGCGGCTATCAACTCGCCTTTTGGCACCTCAAAGGGGCACAAATCATAACCAGAGCATGAGCAAACCGACATACCCCCTTCAGGGGGGTAGCTTAAAAAGCAGCTCGGCAGGCCCTGACATAAATTAATTCCGGCCATTTCACATCAGTACAACCAGATAAAGACTTTAGTGTAGTGCTTTCACCCAGCCATTGTGTATTCTAATGGTCAGTTAGCCATTTAATTGAACAGCCCATACTTGGAATCTGCTCCGCAGGGCCTTCGCCACTAGCCGCCACCTGAACCATTGCCTCAAACAAATCACGGCGCACATCCGGTGCAGCCGCATCTTTGCGGCTTTCATCCAGGCGCCCGCGATACTGCAATTTGAATTGATTATTATAACCAAAGAAGTCCGGTGTACAGACCGCCCCGTAGGCTTTTGCAACCTCCTGCGTTAAATCCATTAAGTATGGAAACGGAAATGCAAACTGATCTGAGATTTTTTTCATATTCTCAAACGAGTCTTCTTCGTACTCATGAGGATCATTCGACATGATCGCAACGCAATTCACCCCGTGTGCTTTAAGCTCATTCGCATCACGAACTATCCGTTCACGAATCGATTTAACATAAGGACAGTGATTACAAATAAACATCACCAGTAACCCGTTCTCTCCCATGCAGTCCTTTAAACGCCAGTACTTGCCATCGACACCTGGCAAATCAAAATCCTCTGCCTGTGCCCCAAAATCACACACTGGTGGCTGTAAACTTGCCATTTTAAACCCCGTTATTTCATCATCACTATTGATAATCTAATTTAACACACCATGATAATATGGCCATTTGTCGATAATTTAACCCGATAAATCACTGTATTAACCTTAATCATATGGCTGCTATTGTCAATGCGTGGTAAAATACGCGATTGTATGAAGCAAACATTCGACGTTTAATCTTTTAGCCAGGTAAATAATGTCCAAGAATTCAGAGTCAGATCCAACTAATAAACCTTCGACAGCCGACCAACAGTCCAGCTTAAAGCAACTGATTGCAAGAGGTAAAGAGCAAGGCTATCTTACTTATGCCGAGGTAAATGATCATTTACCTGAAGGGATCATTGACCCTGAGCAGATTGAAGACATTATCAGTATGATCAATGACATGGGCATTAAGGTGCATGAAAGAGCACCTGATCTCGAAAGTTCCATTTTGTCTGATAATGCTGTTGCCGATACCGACGAGGATGCCGCTGAAGAAGCCGCTGCTGCTCTTGCCTCCGTCGAATCTGAATTTGGCCGCACCACTGACCCGGTACGCATGTACATGCGTGAAATGGGTAGCGTTGAATTATTATCACGCGAAGACGAAATCGCCATTGCCAAACGCATTGAAGAAGGCCTGGGTCAGGCACTGCTTGCACTTGCCACCAACCCAAAAACCATTAGTAATGTACTCGAGCAATTTGACAAAGTACTGGCAGAAGAGGCCCGTGTATCAGATATGGTAGCTGGCTTCGCTTACGCTAATGATGATATTGCACAACCGACTAATAAAGGCCTGCAAACCGAGGATGATGCTGAGGACGATGACGACGACAGCATTGTCGAAGAAGACGCCGGCCCTACGATCGAAGAAATATCTGCCATCTTTGCCGACCTGAAACAGGCGCACGCACAGGTTCTGGCCGATCTTACAAAAAACAGCAAAAGCATCGATAAGTCGCGAACGGCAATGGCAGAAAAATTCCTGGAATTAAAATACACCATTCCGCTTATCAACCAGCTAAACAATGATCTTCGCAGCACAGTTGACCGTATTCGCACCATGGAGCGCCACATTCTGGATCTGTGCACACAAAGAGCACATATGCCGAGAAAAGAATTCATTACCTCTTTCCCCGAAAACGAAACCGATCCAACATGGATCGATCAGTTTCTCGAAGGTCATGAATATTCAGAAGCATTGCAAGTTCATGCCGTTGAAATACGCCTGACGCAAACACGTCTTGCCGCACTTGAAAAAGACTACGGCCTGAACATCACCGAAATAAAAGAAATCAACCGCCGCATGTCTATTGGCGAAGCAAAAGCCCGCCGCGCCAAAAAAGAAATGGTAGAAGCCAACCTTCGTCTGGTTATTTCAATTTCCAAGAAATACACCAACCGTGGACTACAATTCCTTGACCTGATCCAGGAAGGCAACATCGGCCTGATGAAAGCCGTTGATAAATTCGAATACCGTCGTGGTTATAAATTCTCAACCTATGCCACCTGGTGGATTCGTCAGGCGATCACCCGCTCAATCGCGGATCAGGCACGTACCATTCGTATTCCGGTACACATGATCGAGACCATTAACAAGCTGAACCGCATTTTCCGCCAAATGCTACAGGAAATGGGCCGTGAGCCGACACCAGAAGAACTGGCTGTCAAAATGGAAATGCCGGAGGATAAAGTTCGCAAGGTACTTAAAATTGCCAAAGAACCTATCTCGATGGAAACCCCAATTGGTGACGATGAAGATTCTCATCTGGGCGATTTCATTGAAGACCAGAATATTTTGTCACCCGTTGATTCGGCTACCAGCGAATCCTTAAGCGAATCGACACGCGATATCTTGTCTACGCTCACCGCTCGCGAAGCTAAAGTACTGCGAATGCGTTTTGGTATTGATATGAACACTGACCACACTTTAGAAGAAGTAGGTAAACAGTTTGATGTCACCCGTGAACGAATTCGTCAGATTGAAGCAAAAGCATTACGCAAATTGCGTCATCCGTCACGAGCAGAGGGACTTCGCAGCTTCCTCGGCGACGATTAATAAACAAGGCCCTCGTAAGAGGGCCTTGTTTTATATCACTCACAATGTTCAATTCAATGGCCAAGCCATTCAGTTTTATATATAATCGCTGCTGCTTTTGCAGGCTACCTTTAATTAATTGTTAAAGTAGCTATCCAATAGCAAGATTAATACGCCTAGCGGCATTATTGATTTACGTGTCACCGTCACACGCTTTAAAGATAACGTGTCAGCCGTCACACGCTTTAAAGATAATCGGTATGCCTGACGGCATTATTGATTTACGTGTCACCGTCACACGCAAGACGGGCCTGTAGCTCAGTTGGTTAGAGCATCCGACTCATAATCGGCAGGTCGAAGGTTCGAGTCCTTCCAGGCCCACCATTTCAAAGCAAGTAACCATGGCATCATTCTTTGGTGTGTTTTTAACAAGAATACTTCGCATGATCTATTTGTATGTCGCCCAAACCACCTATCAACGACCAGTAAGATTGCTACTGTCATTCAAGCACATCATAGCCTTGTCGGCTTTGGGTTTAACCTGACGATTAACTCATAGTATAATTAGTTTCTTTTACCGGTATTTCTCCATGCTTTTAAAACTACTCCGTAATGGTCTTGGTCTGTTAATTGTTTTTATCAGCTCTATCACCCTGCCCAAACAAATCCAGCGCCCGGAAGAGCAGCAAAAAGCTGCCCAGCAACTGGCAAACAAGCTATCTCTCTATCAGTTTTATGGCTGTCCCTTCTGTGTTAAGACAAGGCGTGCAATTCATGCATTAAACATTAAGATTGAATACAGGGATGCGGCAAACAACAAACAACACAGATCGGAATTACTAGAACAAGGCGGTGAGATTAAAGTACCCTGCCTGAGAATTGAAGAAGCAGGCACTTCTCGCTGGCTTTATGAGTCGTCCGACATTATTAACTATCTGAACAAGCAGTTTGCGAACAGTTAAACTTTTCTCTTTTGCCAGATTTGTCTCAGTAAATCTGGCAAAGTCATGGGATTAAACGGTTTACTGATAACCTCTATTGCACCCAGATCTTTATAAAACTGCACTTCATTGACTTGTACTTTTGCCGTCATAAAGATAACCGGCGTCGCATTATATTCCTTCATTTCTTTCAGCGCAGTGAATGTTGAAACGCCATCCATAACAGGCATCATGACATCTAATAAGATTAAATCAGGCGCATAATCGGCGTATTCTTGTAGCAGCTCTTCACCTGATGAGCACACCTTCAGTTCAAAGCCACCGAGTTCAATCAGGCTGATTTTTACAATTTCCTGAATATCTACTTCATCTTCAGCATAAATTATTCGTTTTAATTCGTCAGACATGGTTCAATCACTTCTTAATAGATAGTAGTATTATAGGCACTAATCTCTCATATATACTATTTTTAAAACACACCAACGGAAGGTTGATATGGCAGATATAAAAGAAATAGAAGACAAACTCACCGTTCTTAAGCATAAATATATAAACGCTCTGCCTGATAAAATGACAGATATCCTCACAGAATGGGCCGATTGTACTGACAAAAAAGCTATCACCAGCCCTGCTTTGGCATCCTTTCTTCACAAGCTCGCCGGATCAGCCGGTTTATATGATCTTTTTATACTGGGTGAAAGAGCACGATCTGTTGAACTACTCATACTCGAAGTTGACGGCACCCTGAGCAATGAAATGATTTTTGAAATTGATACCCGGCTGACCCAGTTAAAAGAGATGGTTACTGAACTCTGCCAGTAATCACTGTTATACTTTATCTTCAGTTAACTTATTCAGCCCTATCATGCAGCAGCTTTTTATTCTTTTCTTTCTTTTTCTTGTAACCGCTTACTGGATCGACTCAGTCAAAGTAAAAGAACTGGCAAGAAAAGCCGGCGCACTCGCCTGTAAAAAGCACGACGTTCAGTTTCTTGATAATACCGTGGTCAAATGTAAAACAGGCCTCAGAAAACACCATGCGAATTTAGTTACTATCGAGCGCCAGTACACCTTTGACTTTAGCACGGATGGTGAGCAGCGGGAATCAGGTATTATTATCATGGCAGGCCACCACCTTATCGAGGTACATATGGACTTTCATACCTACGATAACCAGAACAGCGCATGAAAAACTTTGTCACTCTCGATATCCGCTTTAAGAACTCCCGTAACATCACATTAGCCGGAAAACTGGAGCTGCCTGCCAGTCCTCAGTATTTCGCTATTTTTTCGCCCTGCTTCACCTGCACCAAAGAGACTCTGGCAACATACAGAATCAGCCAGCAGCTAGCAAAAAAACACGCTGCTGTCTTACGCCTGGATTTTACCGGTCTTGGTGAAAGCGAAGGAGACTTTGCAGACAGCAACTTCAGTACCATGATTGATGACATCATCTGTGCCAATAATTATTTAACAGAACACTATCAACAGGCCTCTGTTTTATTGGGTCACAGCATGGGTGGCACGGCCTCTTATGCCGCAGCCGCTGTGCTGAATGAGATAAAAGCCATCGTCAGCATTGCTTCACCATCAACACCGTCGCATGTGCTTCATCACTTTGGCGACGCACTGGACAAACTGAAAGCCGGCATTACCTCAGAGTTTTTTGTTGCCGGCAAAGCTTATGGCATCAAGCCACAGTTTCTGCACGACCTGGAAAAGCACAGGCTCGATACCGACATTGCGACACTTAAGAAAGCCATTCTTATTTTTCATGCAGAAGGTGACAAACTGGTCGGCATTGAACATGCCGAGCATTTATTTCTAAACGCCAGACACCCCAAAAGTTTTATCTCGCTTGATAGTGCAGATCATGTGTTAACTGAGCGCAGTGATGCACTCTATGTCGCCGGCCTGATTGACAGCTGGTGTCGCCGTTACCTGCCTTAAACAGACAAAGCGTCAGCTAATCGTCAAGCTGACCCGTATCTCTCAGCATTGCTTTGTAGTCCGCCCACTCCGGATCCTGATCAACTAACAGTTCAATCGGGTATTTTTCATGACCCACTAATGCACCACTGATTTCTTCATTAACACGCTCTAAGTCAGAACAATAAGCCGTCCATTCTTTGATGCCGTTATGTAAATATATACTGTAAAAAATACACAGCGGCTCTCTTTCCAGAGTCTCAAACATCACCTGTTCAAAAACAGCCATTTTTTTAATCACCTCAATGGATGGCATACCCGTTTTCTCGTCCGCCGCATAGCTCCAGCGTATTTTCAGCAGGTTAGGGTGTGATTTTATCGCAATCAGGTTTTGCAGCTGTCCACGGCCTCGTAGCAGCACCGGTAAATCATCATTTTTTGCTTCCGCAGCAAACCAGTTGTCATTTATTTCAATCATAATTTCTCAAAACTTTTTCTAAATTTTATTGTCTGGGCAGATTCACGTACATTAGCGCTGGCCGCCTGACAGTCCCAAAGCCATTACAGGTAACCTGTCAGCTGCATGGTAAGGCATGGACTTATTTCCAGCCGGTAGCTTGCTGAATACCTTTACCCAGATCTGCCGGAGAACGCACGGTATAGACACCGGCCGCTTCCAGTGCTGCGTATTTTTCAGATGCGGTTCCTTTACCTCCGGCAATGATAGCGCCTGCATGTCCCATGCGCTTACCTTTAGGGGCAGTGCCACCGGCAATAAAAGAAACAACCGGTTTTGTAACATTACTCTTTATATATTCCGCCGCTTCTTCTTCTGATGTACCGCCGATTTCACCGACCATTAAAATGGCTTCGGTTTGCGGGTCATTCTGAAACAGCTCAAGCGTGTCGATAAAACTGGTGCCCGGAATCGGATCACCGCCGATACCAATACAGGTACTCTGACCAAAGCCCAGATCCGTAGTTTGCTTAACGGCTTCGTAGGTTAATGTACCTGAACGTGACACCACACCGACCCGGCCTGGCAAATGAATATGCCCCGGCATAATGCCGATTTTGCATTCACCTGGCGTGATAATGCCCGGGCAGTTTGGCCCGATTAAACGCGCACAGACATCATCCACCACGATTTTTGCTTGCAGCATATCAAGCGTCGGCATGCCTTCAGTAATACAGACAATCAGTTCAATACCAGCATCAGCCGCCTCAAGAATGGAATCCTTACAAAATGCGGCCGGTACATAGATTACCGACGCGGTTGCTCCGGTTTCAGCCACCGCCTCTTTTACAGTATTGAATACCGGTAAACCCAGATGCTGCTGACCACCTTTACCCGGTGTCACACCACCCACCATCTGTGTGCCGTAAGCAATGGCCTGCTCTGAATGAAAAGTACCTTGCTTGCCGGTAAAGCCCTGACAAATCACTTTGCTATTTTTATTAACTAAAACGCTCATTGTCTGCTCCTATGCCTTTGCCACTTCAACGGCTTTTTGTGCCGCTTCGGTAAGACCTGAAGCAGTGATTAAATTCAGCCCGCTGTCTGCAATGATTTGCAAACCCAGCTCGGCATTATTACCTTCAAGCCGGACCACCACCGGAATGGTAATACCGACTTCTTTAATCGCACCGATCACACCCTCGGCAATCAAATCGCAACGCACAATACCGCCAAAGATATTAACCAGAACGGTTTTTACATTTTCATCCGACAGAATCAGTTTAAACGCTGCAGCCACCCGTTCTTTGGTTGCCGCGCCACCGACATCTAAAAAGTTAGCCGGCTCGCCGCCACTTAATTTAATCAGATCCATTGTCGCCATGGCCAGGCCGGCACCGTTCACCATGCAGCCAATCTGGCCATCAAGTGCAATGTAATTTAAATCCCATTCCTTGGCTTCATTTTCTTTTTCGTTTTCCTGAGTGGCATCATGTAATGCCTCGAGGTCTTTATGACGATAAAGCGCATTATCATCAATATTAATTTTCCCGTCCAGACAAAGCAGATCACCTTCTTTCGTTACCACCAGCGGATTGATTTCTACCAGACTCAGATCTTTTTCAACAAATAACTTTGCCAGTCCGGCCACCAGCTTGGCAAACTGTTTTATCTGCTCTCCCGCAAGACCCAGACCAAAGGCCAGTTCTCTTGCCTGAAACGGCATTAAACCCAGCAGCGGGTTGATTTGAACTTTCAGAATTTTTTCCGGCGTTTCATGTGCAACCGTTTCGATGTCCATGCCACCTTCGGTTGAAGCCATGATCACTACCCGCTGCGCTGCACGATCAACAACCGCACCTAAATACAGTTCTTTTTCTATATTGCAGGTTTCTTCAACTAACACCTGATGAACCGGCTGGCCATTTTCATCGGTCTGAAAGGTAACAAGGTTCGTTCCCAGCATAGCACTGACAATGCTTTTGACTTCAGCCACATCACTGCTCAGCTTGACACCACCGGCTTTACCACGGCCGCCCGCATGAACCTGCGCTTTAACGACCCAGGTATTACCCTGTAACGCGCTGATGGCTGCATCAACATCAGCGACATCACGCACCACCACATTATTGGGCACAGGCATACCAAACGATTTAAACAATCCTTTGGCCTGATATTCATGTAGGTTCATTTTTTATACCTTTTTATTGTCCATATTTTTATGACCGGTGCATCAACGCACCCTACACTATTTATTGTTTACGCTTGCGATTAACCATATGAATCGCCTGATCACTCACTGCCAGTGCCGCTTCATGTACGGCTTCCGATAAACTCGGGTGAGCAAACACCATCATCGCCAAATCTTCGCTACTGGCCGCAAGCTCCATACTGATTACCGCCTGAGCAATTAATTCGGATGCCTGTGGGCCAACAATATGCACCCCCAGCACGCGGTCGGTTTCAGCATCAGCCAGTATCTTTACCATACCGGCCGTATTACCCATGGCTTTGGCCCTTCCGCTGGCTGCGAATGGAAACGCGCCGGCATTATACCCGATACCGCTGGCTTTTAACTCCTGTTCTGTTTTACCGACCCAGGCGATTTCAGGGTGCGTGTATATAACTGAGGGTATTAAGTCATAGTTGATTTGATGCGGATGACCTGCAATCCCTTCTGCCACCATAATGCCCTCTTCTGAACCTTTATGTGCCAGCATCGGCCCGCGCACCACATCACCAATCGCATAAATGCCGGGCACATTGGTTTCACATTGATCATTCACGTTGATGAAGCCGCCTTCATCGAGTAATAACTCAACTGAATCATCCCAGAGTTTCTCAACATTGGGTGTGCGTCCCACCGCGACAATCAGCTTATCAACCGTCAGAGCATGCTCCTGATCTGCCTGCTTATAATGCAGTTCAACTTTTTCATCTTGCACTTCGGCTGCAACCAGCCGGGTATTCAGACGAATATCCAGCCCCTGTTTTTTAAACTGCCGCTGAGCATCTTTTGCAATCTGCACATCAGCCATAGCCAGAAAGTTTTCCTGCGCCTCAAGCACAATCACTTCCGCCCCCAGACGACGCCAGACGCTGCCCAGTTCAAGGCCGATCACACCGGCACCAATCACTCCGAGCTTTTGCGGTACACTGTCAAATGCCAGCGCACCACTCGAATCTACAATTTTATCTGCTACCAGCGGTGCGCACCCCATCTCAACCGCAGATGATCCGCTCGCAATAATAATATTGTCAGCACTAATACTGGTTTTACCGTCGGCCTGAGTGATCTCAATCTTATGTTCAGGCTTTATAAATGCACGGCCAAAAAGATGACTGACTTTATTGGCTTTAAACAGCTGCTTTATGCCACCGGTCAGTTCTTTAACAATTTTATTTTTTCTTGCCTGCATCGTGCCAACATCAAATTCAATGCCACTAAAGCTGATACCATGATCTTTAAATTCATGCAGACTTTGCTCATATTTTTCCGATGACTCAAGCAATGCTTTCGACGGGATACAGCCCACATTCAAACAGGTTCCTCCCAGCGAGGCAGCGCCGCTCTCATCTTCCCAGGCATCGACACAGGCTGTTTTCAAACCCAGCTGGGCACAACGGATAGCCGCCACATAACCGGCTGGACCGGCACCAATGACAACGACTTCATAATGATTATTATCTGACACTCTAAACCCCTATTAACATGCGTGCCGGATCTTCCAGCAATTCTTTTATCGTCAGCAGAAATTGTACCGCCTCTTTACCATCAATAATGCGATGATCATAAGAGTGTGCAAGGTACATCATTGGCCGGATCACCACTTGACCATTTTCTGCAACCGGCCGCTCCTGGATGGTATGCATCCCCAATATGCCACTCTGTGGCGGATTAAGAATCGGTGTTGATAATAACGAACCAAATACACCGCCATTTGAAATCGTAAATGTTCCACCCGTCATTTCATCCAGTGCCAGCGCATTTTGCTGGGCCTTCTGCCCTAACTCACGAATGGTTCTTTCTATCTGCGCCAGATCTAACTGGTCGGCATCACGGATGATCGGTACCACCAGACCTCTTGGCGATGACACGGCAACGCCGATATCAAAGAATCCATGGTAGACAATATCATCACCGTCAATCGACGCATTCACACTTGGAAAACGCTTCAGCGCCTCAACGGCCGCTGTAACAAAAAATGACATAAAGCCCAGCCGAACATCGTATTCTTTTTCAAACTGCTCTTTATAACGGGCCCGCAGTTCCATAACTGGCTGCATATTCACTTCATTAAAGGTCGTCAGTATGGCCGCATTATGCTGAGCCTCAAGCAAACGCTCTGCTATGCGTGCACGTAAGCGGGTCATCGGTACACGTTTTTCAATTCTGTCATTTACATTTAATGCCGCGTCCAGTGAAGCCGTTGTCGCTGTCATTTCAGACACCGGCTCTTTTGCTGTAGCATGACCTTGTTTAGCGTTGATGACTTTTAATACATCTTCTTTGAGTATTCTGCCGTCTTTCCCGCTGCCGCTTAGTTCACGCAATTCTATACCATGCTGCTGCATCAGTTTTTTTGCTGACGGATGAATCACCACATCCTGGTTCATCTGGATTACTGGCGGTCTGTCAGCCGCTGCTGTTTTCTCATTAGTATTACTAGTTGCGGCGACGGCACCTTCTTCAATGTACCCGAGCAACTGCTGACCTGTAACAATCGCACCTTCTTTTTCGCAAATACTGGTTAATACACCATCACAGGGCGCGGGCACTTCCAGCACAACTTTATCTGTTTCAATATCCACCAGATTTTCATCGCGCACGACTTTATCACCCGGCTGCTTATGCCAGGCCACCACTTCTGCATCCGCGATTGATTCCGGTAAAACGGGCGTTTTAATTTCAGTTGTCATATTTTTTCCACTGCTGCGTAAAAACTGCGCTCAAATTTATCTTTGTTAATCTTCATCAAGCGGCAAGCCTAATGCTTTTGCCACTAGCTCATGTTGCTGTTTTGCATGCATAACAGCCGAACCTACCGCCGGGGCAGCTGAAGGAGGACGACCTGCAAATATAATTTTGGGCGACTCTTTATCTTCATACAGCCGCTCGAACCTCGGTTTACAAAAATCCCACGCTCCCTGATTTTTTGGCTCTTCCTGACACCAGATCAGTTCACTGACATGCGAGTACTCGGCCATTATTTTTCCCAGTGTTTTGAACGGGAAGGGGTACAGTTGCTCAAGCCTGATCACTGCCACATCATCTCTGCCGGCTTCATCCCGCTTCTGAATCAGCTCAAAATATATTTTCCCGCTGCATAACACAACACGTGTTATTTTTGAGGCATCCTGCTGATGAATTTCTTTTATCACCGTTTTAAAGCCACGGCCCTGAGTAAAGTCTTCAAGCTGACTAACCGCCAGTTTATGCCGTAATAAACTTTTCGGGCTCATGCAAATTAACGGCTTACGACTCGGACGAATCACCTGCCGGCGCAGCATGTGAAACACTTGCGCAGGGGTACTGGGTATGCAAACCTGCATATTATCTTCAGCGCAAAGTTGCAGGTAACGTTCAAGCCGGGCCGATGAATGTTCAGGCCCCTGGCCTTCATAGCCATGCGGCAGTAACATCACCAGACCACACATCCTGCCCCACTTTTGTTCACCGGCACTGATAAACTGATCAATCACCACCTGCGCACCGTTAGCAAAGTCACCAAACTGTGCTTCCCAGATAACCAGCGAGGCAGGGTCGGCAGATGAGTAGCCGTATTCAAATGCAAGCACCGCCTCTTCAGAGAGCAGTGAGTCGATCACCAGAAAATTCCCCTGTGTTTCCGAAATATTACGCAAAGGAACATAGGCGCCGATTTTTAACTGATTATGATACACCGCATGGCGATGAAAAAATGTGCCGCGACCGCAATCCTGACCGGATAAACGCACGTTATAGCCTTCATCAACCAGTGAAGCATAAGCCATGATCTCTGCAAAACCCCAGTCTATGGGCTTGGCTCCCACACTCATTTTCATCCGGTCATTTCTAATTTTCGCAACCCGTGGGTGCAGCTCGAATTCTTGCGGTAATTTATCCAGCGCCTCAGCCAGCTGCTTCAGTTGCTGCGCCGTAATATTCGTTTTGAAATATGTACGGCTGAATGTTTTATCGAAGCGATCCCACTCCACACCATGAAAGTAAGAATGTGAGGTGTTATCCAGCATATTGGGCACCACACAATAACCCGCATCCAGATCATCACGGTAAGCATGTTTGATTTGCTCTGCTGTCTGCTCGCTGAGTACCTGTTCATTAATTAAGGTGTTGGCATACAGTGAAGGCGTCGTTTCAAGCTGACGTATAGTGGCGTACATCATCGGCTGGGTTGCCGCCGGCTCATCCGCTTCATTATGACCGTGACGGCGATAACACACCATATCGATCACCACATCTTTTTTAAATGTCATGCGATAGTCGAGCGCAATTTGCGTGACCAACAACACCGCTTCAGGGTCATCGGCATTGACATGAAATATCGGTGCATTCACCATTTTTGCAACATCAGTACAATAATAGGTTGAACGCGCATCCTGCTGATTACTGGTGGTAAAGCCAACCTGATTATTAATAATGATGTGTATCGTACCTTTGGTTGAATAACCTCTGGACTGCGACATCTGCAAGGTTTCCATCACCACACCCTGACCGGAAAATGCCGCATCACCATGAATTTGTATCGGTATAATTTTATTACCCTGCAAATCATTATTGCGTTCCTGACGAGCCCGCACAGCTCCTTCTACAACCGGCGCAACAATTTCGAGGTGTGACGGGTTAAATGCCAGTGCCAGATGCACACTGCCGCCCGGGGTTTCTACATCTGAGGAAAAGCCCTGATGGTATTTCACATCACCGGAATATTCACCATGAGCCTTTGTGCCTTCAAACTCGGTAAACAACTCTCCCGGCGTCTTACCCATGATATTAACCAGTACATTGAGCCGGCCACGATGTGCCATGCCAACGACAATTTCTTGAACACCGTGCGCACCCGCTCGTTCTATCAGTGTATCCAGCAAAGGAATAAGGCTTTCACCACCTTCCAGTGAAAAGCGCTTTTGTCCGACATATTTTGTATGCAGGTATTTTTCCAGCCCTTCAGCAGCACTGAGCCGCTGAAATATCTTTATGCGCTCGGCGTTAGTAAATGACGGGGTACTGCAAACACTTTCCAGCCGCTGTTGTATCCAGCGCTTTTCTGCCGTTTCCATACTGTGCATATACTCGGCACCAACCGAGCCACAATATGTTGTTTGCAGAATTTCAATGATGTTTTTTAATCTGGCGGTCTCTACACCAACCAGTGAGCCGGTCTCAAACGTGGTATCAAAGTCTGCCTCGGTGAGCTGATGATGCTCTAAACCCAGCTCCGGAATATCAGGTCTGGCCCAGCGCGCCAGCGGATCCAGCACAGCCCATTGATGACCGCGAAACCGATAAGCATTAATCATCTGCAATACCCGCACCTGTTTGCGCTCATATTCCAGACTGACCTGACTTTGTGAGTCAGCTTTAGGCTGTTTTGCTATACGGCTGAGTTTTTGAAATTGCTGTCTGATTATCGAGTGAGGAACATCAGCGGCAAAACCCTCATTAGTGGCAGACAGCGCATCAAATAACTCGCGCCATTGTAAGCTAACGGCAGACGGATCCTGAAGATAGTCTTCATACAGACCTTCAACCCATGCGGCACTGCCAGCATCCAGCGAGGAGGTATGCCACTGCTGCTGCATATCGGTAGTCATTTTCACTTTGGACATAGTCTGTTCTTATTGATTATCTTACTGTCTGATATTGTAGGTTGGAGCCGGTTAATCTGCCAGTCATAGCCACTCTAATTTGCGTCTTATTTACGCATTATTTTTTATTTCAGATCCGTTTTTAAAGCATAACCAATAAATACCCACAAAATATCATCAGCAACGACTCTAAGCTCCTCGCATCGATGTGCTATCATGCCTGAAAAATGCTACGGGCTAAAAATAATCCGCTAAAAAAGACCTATTTATCCGCCGGCTCGTTTAATACCTAGACCATCTGTCTTCTTAACGATAATAAATATAATTATATAATCTGTTGTAACGATGAAATTACAGACACTCAAACTTTCAAACCCGCAAATGCTGAAATTATTTCAACATTACGTGCCGCCTGCACTCAGCATTATTTTACTGATCAGTGCGAGTTACACGCTGGCACAAATAACCTGGTTACTGCTTGAGCCGGCACCAACAATCGAGCAAAGTGCGGTACGGCCTGTGAACTCAAAGCAAACAACCGACAATAACGGTCAGTTCCAGCAAAAACTGTTGCAGCTGAACAACGCGCATTTGTTTGGTCAAACTAACAGCCCTGCCGTCAAGCAAGCCAGTAAGGATGCGCCTGAAACCACACTGAACCTGGTTTTGCGCGGTATTCTCTCGGCCCAGCCCATGAATCTGGCCAGTGCCATTATCACCTCTGGCAAACAAGGTCAGGAGCTTATTTATAGTGTGGGAGATAGCGTACCCGGCAATGCCACGGTTGAAGAAATATACCCGGCTCATATTATCCTGATGCGTAACGGCCGCCTGGAAACACTAAAGTTACCGGAAAAAAGTATTGGCGAGACACTGTCTGACAGTCCATCGCAAACAAATGACCTCAATACAAACCAGACTTCAGACCGCATTCTGGGTGATATTCGTCGTGATATCATGAAAAACCCAACCTCGTTCGGTGAATACGCCATTCCGGTGCCGGTTTCAAAAAACGGCAAGCTTCAGGGCTATCGCTTGCGCCCGCAGAAAAAAGGCCGTGAATTATTTGAACAGTTTGGCATACAGCGCAATGACATAGTTACCGAGGTTAACGGCATCAGTTTAAATGACCCCGTTCAAAGCATGGCGGCATTACGCAAACTAAGCACGGCGAGCAGTATTAACATGACTGTTATGCGAAACGGTGTTGCAACGCCTTTACAATTTAATATTCGCTGAGTGATGACTCGGCCAGCAAGATGAGCACAGGATTTTCTATGTTGTTACAACTTATAACTAAAAAAAAGAGTCTGATCATACTTCTGTTGCTGTTGTCTGGCTTCAGCAGTTCTGCCCGGGCAGTGTCGCAAATCACGCTGAATTTACAGGACGCTGACATCAGGGCACTGATTTCTACTGTTTCAAAGTTTACCGGTAAGAACTTTATTATCGACCCGCGCATAAAAGCTAAGGTTACCGTAATTTCTAATAAACCCATGAATCAAAAACAAGTTTATGAGGTTTTTTTATCGATTCTTCAGGTGCATGGTTTTGCGGCAGTGCCGCAGGGCTCTATTATAAAAATAGTGCCTGAGGTCAATGCAAAACAAAGCGCGCTCAGAATTACCAGTAAAAAGAACCCCGGTAATGGCGATGAACTGGTTACACAAATCATCCAGCTCAATCACGTTCCAGCCGCTCAGCTGGTTCCTATATTACGACCATTAATTCCGCAACAGGGTCATCTGGCGGCTTATAACCCGACCAACGCCTTAATTATTACCGACCATGCTGCCAATATTCAGCGCTTATTAAAAATCATCGATGAAGTCGATCAGGCAAATAATACCGAACTGGAAATCATCAAGCTGGAAAATGCATCAGCAATTGAAATGGTGCGCATTCTTACCGCTCTGCAAAGTAAAACAACGGCTAAAGACCCTACTTCTGAAATCAAGTTTGCCGCGGATGAACGCACCAATAGCATTTTAATCAGTGGTGACCGCAGCGAACGACTGCGTATTCGTGCAACGATAGCACATCTCGACACGCCGCTCGAAGACGGTGGCAACACACTGGTGATTTACCTGCACTACGCCAAAGCGGAAGACATTATCAAAGTACTCACCGGGCTGGAAAACAACAGAGGCAAGTCGCCTGCCGCTGCCAAAGCTGCTGCTCCAAATACTAATATCAAAACCAATATTCAGCACGATGAGGCGACTAATGCCATCATCGTTACCGCCTCACCGGATGAAATGCGCAATATCAAATCCATCATCCGGCAGTTAGATATTCGCCGTGCACAGGTTTTAATTGAATCGATCATTGCAGAAATTTCCTATAACCAGTCAGAAGACCTGGGGGTCGGCATAGTCGCTGACGGCGGCAGCACTGCCAACCCGGACGCACCTATTGTAATTAGCAATCTGGCGGGTATAGGCGGACTTTTGACCGGAACATCCGGCCTTGGCGGTGGTTTAACACTGGCTACTGGCGGCGAAAGTGCATCGGGCGGCAATCGCTTTGCGCTGATTTTGCGCGCCCTGTCTTCTAACGCGTCAACCAATGTTTTGTCGACACCGAGTATCGTCACGATGGACAATGAAGATGCCGAGATTTTAATCGGTGATGAGATTCCTGTTTTAACCGGCTCTTTTTCATCAACCGGCACCAGTTCTTCGCCGACCAATCCGTTTCAAACCATCGAGCGCAAAGATGTCGGTATCTCTTTAAAAGTAAAACCTCAAATCAATGAAGGCAATACTATTAAACTCGACTTAGAGCAGGAAGTATCCAGTTTATCATCAACCACAGAGGCCGGGCCGGTCACTAACAAACGGACAATTAAGACTTCTGTACTGGTTGAAAACAACGAAATCTTAGTACTGGGTGGTTTAGTACAGGACCGGGTGCTCGACAGTTTTGACCGCGTACCGGTGCTCGGCGACATTCCGCTACTGGGCCGTTTGTTCCAGTCTCAGACCAGTTCTAAGGTAAAACAAAACCTGATGGTCTTTATGCGCCCCAGTATTTTGCGTGACCTTGCTTCCTCCAGCCGGGTCACTAATCGTAAGTATAACTATATGCGCGCGCAGCAACTGGAATCCGGGCAGAAAGGCTATGGTCTGATTAAAGGCAATTCTCTGTTACTGGATGAAATTGAGCCCGACTCAAAACCTGAAACTAATGATTCAAATCCCGAGCCTGCAGGCCCCGCAGATGCAGATAAAAAATCCGATGCAGCACGGCCTGACACTAAAAACCTGCTTTCTAAAAGCGATGATTTCTGGCACAACGAAGACTAACGTATGAGCGACGAGAGTATACAGATACCGGTTATTCCTTACGCTTTTGCAAAGCGTCACGGTGTACTGGTGACTAACACCCACGATGATGTTGCCGAAATACTTTACCGCCAGGACACCTCGCCACAATCGCTGTCGGAAGTAAAACGCGTTATTGGTAAATCATTAAAACTCAGCCTGGCCAGTAACGAGCAGTTTGACGCTTTACTCACTCAGGCTTACGAGCAAAATTCTGACCAGGCAATGGCCATGATGGAAGGTGTGGGCGAAGAACTGGATCTGGATCAGCTGGCTGAAAATCTAGAGCCTGAAGACCTGCTAGAAGCCGATGATGATGCACCGATCATTCGCTTAATCAATGCTATCCTCACAGAATCCATCAAGGTCAATGCTTCGGACATTCACATTGAGTCTTATGAAAACCGCATGCGTATCCGTTTTCGCGTTGACGGTGTGTTACAGGAGATCATTCAGCCACCCAAAAAAATCGCACCTTTGGTTATTTCCCGTATTAAGGTTATGGCCAAGCTGGATATCGCTGAGAAGCGCTTACCACAAGATGGGCGTATCTCATTGAAGGTGGCCGGTCGTGCGGTCGATGTGCGGGTATCCACCCTACCATCAGGACATGGCGAACGCATTGTGCTACGTCTGCTGGACAAGACAGCCGGGCGCTTACAATTAAAGCACCTTGGTATGTCAGCAGAGTCTCGTGCACAGGTCAGCGAACTGATTAAAAGACCTCATGGCATCATACTGGTCACCGGTCCAACCGGCTCAGGTAAAACAACCACATTGTATGCCGCACTCACTCAGCTCAATAGCGACACTAGAAATATCTTAACGGTTGAAGATCCCATCGAATATTACATCGATGGCATCGGTCAGACTCAGGTCAATAATAAAGTCAATATGACCTTCGCCAAAGGCCTGCGCTCCATTCTCAGACAAGATCCTGATGTGGTGATGATCGGTGAGATACGCGACCTTGAAACGGCACAAATCGCCGTACAAGCCAGTTTAACCGGCCACCTGGTCCTATCGACGTTACACACCAACAGCGCCATTGGCTCTATCACTCGTTTGCGCGATATGGGTATCGAACCCTTTCTACTGTCCTCCAGCCTGATCGGTGTCATTGCCCAGCGTCTGGTACGCAATTTATGCCCTGAATGTAAACAAGCCCATCAGGCCACTACATCCGAATGCGAATGGCTAGATGCCGATAGCAATCAGCCACCGCAGATCTACCGTGCCGTTGGCTGCGACAAATGTAATCACCATGGTTATGCAGGGCGCAGTGGTGTCTATGAAGTCATTACCATGGAAGCAGGGCTACGGCAGATGATCCATGATGGTGACGGCGAGCAGGCGATGGAACAACTGGCGCGACAGTCATCCAGAAGTCTTAAGCAGGATGGTCAGCGCCTTATTCTTGAAGGCAGAACATCCATAGAAGAAGTGCTTCGAGTAAGCCACGAGGAATAACCATGGCCGCTTTTGAATACCTTGCACTGGACACTAAAGGCCGCGAGAAAAAAGGTCTGGCGGAAGGCGATACAGCCAGACATGTTCGCCAGCAACTGCGTAACCAGGGGCTGATGCCTCTGAGCGTTTCAGAGGCCGCCAGTCAGGATAAAAAGCAAAATGCTGATAAAAAAGTCGCGTTTAGTTTCCAGCGCAGCATCAGCGCAGCCGATCTTGCTCTTTTTACCCGCCAGTTAGCCACTTTATTAAGCGCCTCCCTGCCACTGGAGGAATCGCTGGCAGCCGTTGCCGAGCAAACAGAAACACCACGAATTAAAAGCATGATCTTTGCAATCCGCGCCAAAGTTCTGGAGGGACACACCCTTGCTCATGGCCTTGCAGAGTTTCCTAAAGCCTTCCCTGAACTGTATATTGCCACGGTCTCTGCAGGCGAACAAACCGGCTATCTGGAAGACATTTTAGAAAGGCTGGCCGACTACACTGAAAACCGCCAGCTAATGCGACAAAAAGTCAGCATGGCCCTTTTATACCCGGCCATCTTAACTGTAATGGCACTGATTGTGGTACTCGGACTCATGACCTATGTTGTGCCTCAGGTTGTATCTGTGTTTGATAATATTAATCAGGAGCTGCCAGGACTGACGGTTGGCATGATCGCCACCAGTGATTTCCTGCGCAGCTACTGGCTTTATTTAATCATCGGCATTGTCTCCGCCGCTTATGTTTTTAAAGCCTGGTTAAAAAATGAAGCCAACCGCTATCGCTATCACCGTTATATTTTGAAGCTCGTCCTGATTGGTAAACTATCCCGCAGTATGAACACGGCACGTTTTGCCAGAACACTCAGCATCCTTAGTTCATCCGGTGTGCCTATATTGGATGCACTGAGAATTGCCGCGCAGGTTATTTCCAACCTGCCAATGAAAAAGGCTGTTATGGATGCTGCCGGCAAGGTCCGCGAGGGCAGTAATGTCAGCATTTCTCTAGAGCAGAGCAAACTTTTCCCGCCAATGACTATCCGGCTGATAGCCAGCGGTGAAAGCAGCGGCAAAATGGAAGATATGTTAGAGCGTGCTGCCGTTCAGCAAGAGCGTGAACTTGAATCGATGATCTCGGTCATTCTGGGTATCTTTGAACCGCTTTTAATTCTTGCCATGGGTGTTGTGGTATTGATTATCGTGCTGGCTATATTGCTACCTATTTTTGAACTTAATCAGCTGGTTGCCTGATCGCTTTCGTTTTCAGACCAGCAGTAATTTAATTAAAATGTTTTTTAGTTCATCACCACCGCCTCTTCATTACACTAAAAAATCACTCGCACATTCATGAGCATACACAAAGAAAAAGAAAGGTGATGAATACCTACAATCTGTTGTTTATCAAACAGAAGATCGGCGGCTTTTTACCGAATATCTTGCCGGCTAATAACAGGCACACCAGATAACAAAACCTGCCAGAACCCACCTCTTTCTGATGCCATAAAAGAGCCTGCCACCAGCAGAACACGTCATAAAAATTTAGTCATGATTTATGCATAACCACTGCAGCTGATTTTTTAAATTAAGATAACAGTAGAGTTTTAGGCGGGAATAGTGAAATAACAAAAAGAAAAGCTTTACCCGTCTAATTATTGGGACAGCATAGATATACTAGTTATTTTCATAAAACAACGACCGACAAGATTACAAATGTGTAACTTACAAATCCATTCGTTACTCCCGCAACATGTGTCAGTTAATTTTACCAAAGAGACTCTCAATTTATTTTTTAACATGATTTTGCTTACTAAAACTTCTCTTGCGAACAACAAGTACCAAATAACTTCTCTAAACCATGCAAACAGTTGAATGAGAAATCGTTTGCAAAATATTTAGCAAAAAACGCTATTTGACCTCATAAACAGCTCTGTTAAGCCACTCATTTGTCCGCTAAGCGTCCTAATTATCTTGCGCGTTATACTCTTGAACAGTTAATAAGAAAAATATTTAATAGAGTTTCTATTCCGCTATTTTTTTTTGTATGATGAACATTATTAGAACGGGGTTATTCTTAATCTCATGGATGATATTTACTAATAGGGCGCTAAGTGAAAAATAAAAAATTAGTTTTAGAACGTCTTAATCTGTTAAAAATTGAATCCGGGCAAAGTGATAAAGATTTTAAAAACACACTGGCATCCATCACTGGAAAAACTCCGCGCACCGTCAGGCGCTGGTATTCACTTGAAAACAATATTCATGATGCTGATATTGATAGCATCGCAAAGTATTTTGGGAAGCATTCGCACTGGCTACGCTATGGCGACAGACGAAGAGCCACCGGCACAGTTGACCAGATCATGTCATCGGACTATTTCGGTGTCGTGATCCTTAAAGACAACCTGGTTGAAGACGTCAATTTCAAGTTATTAGAGATGATGGCGTTACCAGATACAGATAATCAGCCAAATATTCTACATCACCTCTTACAACAACAGTCTGAACAAACCTTACAACTCTACAAATCCAACCATGAACAGGCAATCAATGATGGTACTCATGTCACGCAAATGAGCATGCTGCTTGGTGATGACAAGCAACACCTTATTGAAGTCACGACACTTAACCTGAATAATAACCGGGTATTGAAAATTTTATTTGATAAGGGACTGGTATCACCCGCTTCAGCACACCAGCTACCGCCTAAAATAACATCCCTCAAAGGCAAAACAGAACGCGGCTTAACAATTCTGTTTGTCGATGATGAGATTGCAAGCTGCAAGCTCTTTAACACTATACTGTCTATTCATAACTGTCAGTTAACCACATACACCGACAGCCTGCTGGCACTGAATGACTTCCGCCAGAATTACCATAGCTATGATCTCCTTATCACCGATATCATCATGCCAGAAATGACCGGTGACGAGCTGGCCGCGGAGTGCCGTAAAATAAAACCGCAGCTACCTGTCATCTTATTCAGTGGCTACGCTTCTCACCTGAATAAAACCAGCGCTGAAGAGTTTGGCGTTTCTTATTATCTGCAAAAGCCGGTTAACTCTGCTGAACTCCTTTCAATTTTAGCCAGCCTCAGACCCACACCAGTACTGTCGTAGAGTCTGTTAATCGGGTCTTTTCATCTGCGCCTGTAAACCTGATACACTGTCAGTTGCATATTAAGTCAACTGACTCATACTGCGAATCTATGACAGAACAACCCCGCTTAAAAAGAAGCCTCGGCTTACCCCAAATGGTTCTGTATGGTCTGGGAACCACAATCGGTGCCGGGATTTATGCGCTGATCGGTGAACTCGCTGGTATATCCGGTTATATGGCCCCTGCTGCATTTCTGCTGGCTTTAATGATGGCTGGCGTCAGCGCACTATCATTCGCAGAATTATCCTCTCGCTACCCTCAGGCAGCCGGTGCCTCACTCTATATTCAGCAAAGTTTTGGTTCTAAAAAGCTCGCTTTACTGGTTGGCTTGCTGGTCGCGCTGGCGGGCATTGTTTCCTCTGCCGCACTGGTCAATGCTTTTACCGGTTATCTCAGCCAGTTCATCGCGCTTGAGCGTTTCACTGTCATTCTGATCATTACACTCAGCATTGGGGTGCTTGCAGCATGGGGTATTGCAGAGTCTGTCTTTATTGCCGCGCTCATTACTTTAATTGAGATAGGCGGCTTATTATTTGTCATCTATCACAGCGCGCCGGTTTTTTTACAACTGCCTGAGCGCTTTAACGAATTCATACCCGGTTTCGAGCTGAATAACTGGCATGTGATCTATTCCGGTGCACTACTGGCTTTTTATGCCTTTATTGGCTTTGAAGATATGGTTGATGTGGCCGAAGAAATTAAAGATGTGCGCACCACCCTGCCATTTGCAATCATCATCACTCTCTTTATTACCACAGCACTCTACATGGCCATCATGATGGCTGCCGTACTGGCTATTCCTCCTGCGCAACTGGCACAGGAAAAAGCACCTTTAGTGAGCCTTTATCAATATTTTTCGCATGATGATTCTGCTCTGATTGGCGTCATAGGCATGGTTGCCATAATTAACGGCGCGTTAATACAAAGCATCATGGCATCAAGGGTTTTATATGGCTTAAGTTTCAGAGGTCATCTTCACCAGTCATTGAGCCGGGTTCACCACTTCACAAGAACACCTGTGATTGCGACATTTATCGTCACAACCTCCATTTTCAGCTTTGCCCTCTGGGGTCAGCTGTCTGCTTTGGCGGAAATAACCTCCATCATCATGCTGCTGATTTTCTCCCTGGTCAACCTCTCGCTATGGCGCATCAAACAGCGTGAAGCGAGCCTTCCGGAAGGCGTTTTCTCCGTGCCCCGCTGGTCACCACTGATCGGTTTCCTGGTCAGCGCTGGCTTTGTACTGAGCCAGCTCTTTAACACGCTTTGGTAGGTTTTAGGTTTGCAGTCAGAGCCGCTGTTTTTAACTAGTGACGTAGCATTAAAACGTACGATTAACCGAATATTCGGCTAATGCTATCAGTGCCTGTTTATATTCTGATTCAGCTAAATGCGACAGTTGCGCGATAGCCAGCTCAGCTTCACGCTTCGCTGCCGCTTCAGTGTATTCAATGGCGCCGGTTTTTTTAATAATCGCCATAATCTCATCAATATAATTCAGTCCGCCTTCTTCAATGGCCTTGCGAACCAGCGCGGCTTCTTCAGCATTACCGTTTCTCATGGCATAAATTAATGGCAGAGTCGGCTTGCCTTCAGCCAGATCATCACCGACATTTTTACCCATTTCTTCACTCGAAGAGCTGTAATCCAGTACATCATCAATTAGCTGAAAGGCCGTCCCAAGGTGCATACCATAAGACGCCATGGCCTGTTCTTCGGCTTCCGTACGATCACAAATAATGGCTCCTAAACGCGTCGCGGCTTCAAATAACTTGGCCGTTTTAAAATGAATGACTTCGATATAGCGCGCTTCCGTAGTATCCGCATCGTGGCAGTTCATCAGCTGCAGGACTTCGCCTTCTGCGATGATATTGGTACTTTCCGACAAAATGCCCATGATTTTTAAATTATTGAGCTCCACCATCATCTGAAACGAGCGGGAATAAAGGAAATCGCCCACCAAAACGCTCGCCGCGTTGCCGAACAAAGCGTTCGCTGTGTCTGCACCACGCCGTAGCAATGACTCATCAACCACATCATCATGCAACAATGTAGCGGTATGAATGAATTCCACAATAGCCGCCAGAGAAAAATGCTCTTCTCCCTGATAACCATAGGCTTTAGCCGACAACAGCGCCAGCAAGGGCCGTAAGCGTTTACCACCAGAATTGACGATATACTGACTCACCTGATTAACCAGCACAACTTCAGAATAGAGACGCTTTTTAATTAACTCATCCACAGCAGTCATATCTGCCGTGGTTAACACTTTAATATCATTAATATTCATGAAGTCGCTTTTTTATTAGCTTACAATTGACGGTGAAAAAACGGATAATAATCAGCCTGATGCCTAATTGCCAGTCAATATTTGTTTAAATATGAAATATTTACGGGTTATTTACAATAATATCCCGAACAAACATTGACCGCAGGCCAATCAGCCAGTAAAATTCCGGCCCTTTCCTTGAACAGATTTTTGGAGTTACCGTCCATGTACGCTGTATTAGCTACCGGTGGCAAACAATATAAAGTAACTGAAGGCCTCACTCTTCGCGTTGAAAAACTAGAAGGTGAAGCGGGTACTTCGGTTGACCTAGACAAAGTGTTAATGATTGCTGATGGCAGCGACGTTAAAATTGGCACTCCATACCTTGATGGTAGCAAAGTAACTGCGACGATTATTTCGCAAGGCCGTGCTAAGAAAGTTGAGATTATGAAGTTCCGTCGTCGTAAGCACAGCCAGAAACGTACTGGACACCGCCAGTATTACACTGAAATACAAATTGCCAGCATTGCTGGTTAATTAACAGAGGCATACGCTAATGGCACATAAGAAAGCCGCCGGTAGTACTAAGAATGGTCGCGACAGTAATTCAAAACGCTTAGGCGTTAAATTATTTGGCGGCCAGGAAGTAATTGCTGGCAACATTATCGTCCGTCAACGCGGCACTAAATTCCATGCCGGCAACAATGTTGGCCTGGGACGTGACCACACTTTATTTGCGAAAGCAGATGGCAAGATACTTTTCGAAGTTAAAGGCCCTCACAATCGCAAATTTATAAGCGTTGTTGCTGACTAAATGGTCTTCCACTCTTCGGAGTGAAACATCATTGTTAAAAAAGCCTCGTTATTTTTTAACGGGGCTTTTTTGCATACTGCGAATCCACTTTTACCAATCACGAATCGCAAGTAAACTTTTCTAAAATACCGCTACACTGTCAGATGATCAAACGTCACCGGATAGCCTATACTAATGCCTACTAACGAGAATCCTTTCAATGAAATTTGTTGATGAAGCCATAATTAAAGTGATTTCCGGTGACGGTGGCAATGGCTGTATGCACTTTCGCCGTGAAAAATATATCCCAAAAGGTGGCCCTGACGGTGGTGACGGTGGCGATGGCGGCGATGTCTATCTGGTGGGCGACCACAATATCAACACGCTGGCTGACTTTCGCACCGTACGCACATACCATGCAGAAGACGGTAAAGCCGGTAAAGGTGGTAACCGCACCGGTAAGAGCGGTAACGATGCCTTTATTCAGGTACCGGTTGGCACGCTGATCTATGATGTCGATACCGAAGAATTAATTGGCGATATCGTAGCACAGGACCAGCAACTGCTGGTTGCCAAAGGCGGCTGGCATGGTCTTGGTAATACCCGCTTTAAAAGCTCAACTAATCGCG
>Ga0224506_10000118_pt1 | contig 76267 bp, 58 predicted proteins | sample SF_Jan12_sed_USG_2_FD_169108 | JGI IMG/M metagenome (GOLD analysis project Ga0224506, IMG submission 169108) | Sediment microbial communities from San Francisco Bay, California, United States - SF_Jan12_sed_USGS_8_1 | ecosystem: Environmental > Aquatic > Marine > Sediment | place: USA...
GGTTTTCACTTTTAGCCGAAGTGATTAACGATGTAAGATTTGTAGATGGAGTAAAGAAACAAACAGTTAAACGTCAAAGGAGCGCTGCCTGATCATGGTCGCGTACACCAGATTTGACTATAACTCCGATTTTATCGATAATTAGCATACGGTACTTTTCAGTGTTGTTATACCGAAAGCAGAACACTGTTGATCATACGTATTTATGGGCATGGTTGGAGCTATATTCTTCTGTAATCTTTGGGTTTGTTTGGGGTTCGTTGTTCTATTTTCACTATGGACAATTGGTCAGTAGCGAACAAATGCTATTGGTTGTGTTCATTATTGCAATAAATATCAGTACAGTACCTTATCTATTTTATTATATAACTTCATTTTCCGCGTTTACTATTGGATTAACTATCCCGGTATTTTACAGTTTAATATCAATCTCCGATACACGTTCATTGCTCGGTCTGGGTGTAATAGCTATTATGTTTATTTTTGTATACGTTTATGCACGGAAAATAAATTCGACATATATAGATTTACTATATCTTCGGTCGGAGAACATAAGACTGATAGCGGATCTTTCGAAAAAAAGGGAAGAGGCCGAAAAATTGGCAGAGTCTAAGTCTAAATTTCTTGCTGCAGCATCTCATGACATTAGACAGCCAATACATGCAGTTGCCCTATATACAGCTGTTTTGGAATCAGAATGTGACAATCCGAAATTGGTCCCAACAATCTCAAAAATAGTGGAATCTATCGGTGTTCTTGAAGGGCTTTTTAACGCCTTGCTGGATATTTCTAAATATGATTCAGGTACCATTAAACCTAAAAATAAAACTATTGCCATCAATAAGCTTTTTACACAATTGAACAATGAATTTTCCGTTCAAGCAACTGCTAAAAACCTCCGTTTTGAATTGGTAAACAGTAATTATTACGTGTATTCAGACGAGATTCTCTTAGGAATTGTATTAAGAAATCTACTAGCTAATGCGTTAAAATATACCAAAACAGGGAAAATTGGACTTTCTGCAGAGTTACATCACGGAAAACTAAGAATAGTAATCAAAGACACTGGCATTGGTATTGCGAAAGAGTACCAGTCACATATATTTACAGAATTTTTCCAGTTACAAAATCCACAAAGAGATAGAAGCAAAGGTTTAGGATTGGGTTTAGCAATCGTTGATCGGTTGGTTAAACAGTTGGGTTTGGACTTAGTATTAATATCGGAAGTAAATAAGGGTAGTTGTTTTATCATAGATGGATTACCGATAACCAGTAAGAAAGCATACTCTGAATTTTTTAACAGAAAAAATGATCGCCTAAAAGGGTTGGTTGTAGTGGCCATAGATGACGAAAAGGATATTTTATTCGGCATGGAGGCTCTCTTGTTGAAATGGGGGTGCAGTGTCGTATCCGGTGATAGTCTGGAAAGCTGTCAACAAATACTATTGTCACGCAATCTTATCCCTGATGCTGTAATCGCAGATTACCGATTGGGATTATGCGACGGTATAGATTCGATAATGCAATTGCGTCGTCAATATAACGTAAATTTACCTGCCATGTTGGTTACGGGTGACACATCCAATGTAGTAGAATCCAGAGCAAAAGAAAACAACATAGCCTACATAGCTAAACCCGTAGATATTGTAAAATTGAACTCTTATCTGATTAATACCACAAATGCTTCGAATTAAGCAGACTTACTCATCATACGTTTAAGACGTTTATCCTAGAACAACTATCCAATAGCGGAGTTTCAGTAAATAGCTACTATTGCATATGTAGCTATCTATTGTTGTGAGGTTTTGCGTAACGATGTTTATCAGCTACTAACGCGTAATCCCAAAAACAATACCTGGTAGTTTTCTTGTAGAAAGTAACATTAATGGACTAATGGAAAAGGAGTAATACAATGCAAAATTTTAAAAATATTAGTATGTTATTGGTTTCCATATTTATATGTTCAATTCCGGGTGTCTCTTTTAGCGAAGGCCTCTATTCGCTCAGCTCTAGCGTTGGTACTTCCATATCTGATGATGATCAGTCGCGTTTAGTTCGCCTCAAAGAAGAGGCAACGACGAGGGTTGACGAACTCAGTAAAATTGTATTCCGGAATCTTCGAGTAAATATTCCGGTAGGTTCGACTAGCCAACTTATTACAGATAGTGAAGTACAAAAAGACACCCGTGTTGAGCTTTGGAATGGCGGTGTTTTAGTCGCAGTGGGTTGTTGGGATGAAGAAACCAAAACGTGTTATCCAGGGCCCTGCAAATAGTGCTATGGCATGTTTACTTTCTCGTTTGCGTTCGGGATTTTTCTCGAACGCATTTTTTTAAAACACACTAGATATTTGTGATAGTTGCATTGCATAAAACTTATGGGAATATTAAGGAGAAAAACATGAAACTCGTTAACAAACATGGACTATATGGCGCTGCTTTAATCAGTGTGATATGTTTCATGCCTATACAAGCAAATTCTGCAACGGTTAATCCGGCAGTAGATTCTAAATTGCCTTCTAAATTGGAAATAATCGAATTAGCAAGTGATCGGGGTATTTCACAAAGTGAGGCATTAACTCGTTTAAATTGGCAAAGTGAGCTAACGACACTGAACGACTGGTATAGTAAGGAGCTGGGCGCGGATTACGCTGGTGTTTGGGTAGATACTAGTGATGGAGACAGAATAAAAATAGGGGTTGTTAATCGTGGCGATGCGCTACGAAAAGCAAGTAGTAGCGCGGATAAGCAAAAATTCCCAGATTCGTTTGATATGGTACCAGTACGATTTTCTATACAAGAATTAAAGGAAGCGAACGACTGGATTTCTAACGAAATAGTAGGATTTGGGAAGGATGTCGCATTGAGTGTTGGTCTAAGAACGGACACTAATACAGTAGAGCTTACTTTACCGAGTCATCGACAAATGAGTGAACCGGAAAACGAGTTGGTAGAACGAGCGAAGGCGCTGTTGGGAGATAAATTGAGCATAAGCTATTTTGGCGGAGTACCAGAAACCGTAGGCTGTTTTTATCCCTATTGCGACCCCTCTTTACGAGGAGGAAATAAAATTAGAACGGACAGCGGTAAAGGTTGTACCAACGCATTTGTCGCACGAAGTAAAGTCGATAACAAACTGTATCAGTTTACCGCCGGACATTGCGTGGTTAACACCACTGAATCTTGGTATACCAAATTTTCGGACCTTAGCAAGCATTACATTGGACCAAGACACAACTACATATTCGGACCGGAGGGTGACATGGCTATCCTGCGTATAAATAATGTACCTGGTTGGAATCCAGAGAATTGGGTTCATGTTACAGCGGGACCCGATACAACCGTGAATGAGGAATATGAGATTAATAGTGAAGGTTCCAGTTTTATTGGTATGCGAATATGTACAACTGGTGCTGTTTACGGAAATAGCAATTGTGGTGAAGTAACAAAACTGGGGGTAACCGTTAATTATGTAACTGAAGGCGTAATTGTTAAAAACCTGGGACAAGCAAATTATTGCGCGGTAAAAGGCGATAGTGGCGGTCCTCTGTATGCGAGTCATACAGCTTACGGATTGATTTCCGGAGGTATATTAGGTGTATCACCTTGTGTCAGTTTCTATCAGGGTATATTAGGGGCAGAATCTAAAATGAATGTAAACGTTTTACATTAATAATGGGATTACCGGAGTTTGTTATCGGGAGTCCAATCATTGAAGGGTATTTTCCTGCTGGACAAACAAAACCCTTTTAAAGGCCGCTTCGGCGGCCTTCTTTATATCAACTTCATACTTTTTCCGCTTTGCCTGCTCTAGAACTTTGCTCTGACCCTGCTCTGACCCCGGTTATCATTTGACCCCGGTTATCATTACTATTTCGATGGTGCCTTATACACCCGCCATTGACAGTCCCCATACGGCCACTTCATCAACCTGTATTTCTACTTATCCACATATGCTTTTCCTGATCGATACAGGTTCAGTCTCATTCTCGAGGATTCTACTTTTTCCGGTTGGAATTTTCTAGCAGCTACTACCTTCTCTTGCCAGTATATGGCTTTTTGGTAATTCCCTGCCCTTGCATAGGCGGCGGCTAGTGTGTCTATATACCCATAATTTTTCCATTCCGTTAACTCACAACTTTTTGTAGCATGAAATATCGCTTTTTCCGCATTGAGGTATTTATCGTTGTCCAAGGTTGCGTAAATCCATGCCAGCGCGTTGTGAGTTTGCGCATCCGTCGGTAAAAGCTGGACTCCTTTATTCAGGTCCACTAATGCCTGATCGTACTTTTTTAGCTTATACGCAACATAGCCGATATTGCTATAAGTGGAGTGGTGACGTGATCCAAGGTCCAATGCTATATTTAAGTCAGATTCTGCTTCATGATAGCGTTTCGTCTTAATATACACAGAAGCTCGGTTATGATATGCCTTTATATTGCGCGGGTTGATACTGATCGATTTCGTTATGTCTGCAAGAGCCAGTTCGTATTGGCCAAGACGCCTTTTTGCGTTACCCCTATTATTGTATGCTCGATAATTGTTTGGATTCAGCTGAATAGCTCTATCGAAATCTCTAACAGACTTCTTGTATTCTTTCTTAAAGTGATAAGCCAACCCGCGACTATTGTAAATTCTGCTATCGCCCGGTTGGCGATCTATTGCCTTGCTGTAATTTTCGATTGCGCAATCTAAATTCTTATCATTATAGCAAGCTTCACCTAATGAGTAGTAAGCATCGATAATGAATCCGTTGTAAAGAAAATCTGTTGCGCTGGATGGAGCAACCACCACCAGAAATAAGCTTGGGATGATAACAGCAATTTTTTTTATTCGGAAAATCATATCCACCTTACTCGATTGGAACCGCAGTCCGATTTGATTTATTCCAACAGTTTAACCCATATTTTCAGGAACTGGTCACTTTCTACCTCTATATTGTTCACGAATGTCGACTTTTAAGAATGTTGGCGCAATAGTTCGGTAGCCCATTCTACCTGGGCTACCGAGCTCACCAAACAGAGACCGGGGTTCCTGTGGCCTATTACAATAAGCTGCGAATAAAGTTATTGTACTCGTCTTTCATCGGCAGTTCATACTCGACCCCGAGCCGCCTCCTCAATGCGGTTACAGTTTGTCCCGTACTTGGGTTTGTAGCCTCTTTTTGGTACGTTTCCCAATACACACCAATCCCTCTTTTTTGCCATGAAGGTAATGAATTAAAATTGGTTCCGTTTTTAAATAATAATTCATTCTTATTGGCAACCGACATTCCGAGTAATTGATTTGATGCCTCTTTAGGGCTAAACCCTGCGTTTCTTAAATTCCAGTAACAGTGCGAGTTCAGCGCGTTTCTGTGTGCATCTTCGTTGCGCCATCTAAAATAATCTACCACCAAATCCTTTGTTGGAAGGCAGCTTATCCTGGAGTCAAATGCCCCCAGATCTCCCAGAAGCAAACTGAATTTCGCACTGGCTTCGCCTGCTAAAATCGAGTTCAATTTCCTTTCTTTGCGCTGAAAAGTACTATCGTCCAGATCAAAAAGCAGTGAAATCTCATCGCTTTGAGTGTATCCATACACCATTTTGAACCCGTTATCCATTAGATGCTTTACCGTCTCGACCATCATATCTCTAAACCAAATATCATAGGGCGCCTGAAACCTGTGTACTTCTTTCGTCAATCGAGTAAATGATCGCCCGTCCACTCGGGCTACCATATAGACATTGGGAATGATCTTAATATCACTGGCTGTCTCATAGACCCGCATCTTTTTGTCTTAGTCATCGAATTTCATTTTTCCACTCTTTTACAAACAGTTCGTTGTTCTTTATGTACACATAAAACATTTCATCAAAACCTTCACCATATGAAGGTATTTCAAGCTTGTTGTAAGTACCCTTTACTCCGATTTCCGGAATATTTTTCTTTCCACTGCGTTGTTGGTTTCTACCCAAACAGTCTTTGAGATTTGACTGAAAATAATAGCACTTTGTGGTGAATCCATTATCACGAGCCGCGATAATGTACTTCTTTCGCTCGACAACACTTGGGTTCGTGTTGTCGATAACAAAGGGCTGTTTGGCAGAAACACACGCATTCAACAGTATCGTTTCCTTGTTACGGGTTTTTAGCATATCCAATCCTATACGCACGTGAGTATCGAAGTAATTGCGTTTATAGAACGTGGTTTTCCCACTTGCTTGAATACCAACAAATACTATTCCTTCCATCACACTACCCTAACAAAGCATCAATCTATCGAACCCAATCGCAAAACCCATTCCCTGGCGATAAGCGCCTCCACCAACCACCTGTCTTTGTGGTCCAAGTCTTTCTACGGATATTTCAAACCCATCAGCAGTGTAGTAGTCCAGTCCTCTCCTGACAGAATCCGCAATGACATAGTCATTTGTTTTAACGGAAACCATAGATTCAGCGATTTTGATAAGTTTAGAGTACCAATCTTGCGACGAGGGATTTAGTACCTCTACTCCGAATTGAAAGAATTCACGGTAGCGCCCTTTTTGGGGTTTTTCATAGCGCCAACAACGCTCAAAATACCACAGCTTCAAGTCGCGCTGTCTTCTAAAGTGCTTGTCTGCAATGAGTTGTATAGTCGCGGTACATTCCGGGCGCAGGCATAGCTGTCTGTGCTTTTTGTCCGGAAATACATACATTTGCTCAAGAACATCAGCACCGGCTTTATTAACATACACTTTCGAAGGCTCTACACTTGGCAAGAGAATTTCTTCAAACCCTTCTGACTCCGCAATATCTACCAGTCTATTCAATAAATTACGCCTACTTTTTGCTACGGCACCTGAAATAATTCTCGTCCCTCTAGCTTGATCGGCAATTTTTAGTTCCATATCTGCACCCAAAATTTTTCAATTGACAATAAAAAAGCCCTCGCAGTTGCACTGGGAGGGCTTTCTTGTTGAATGGGCTTAGATTTCACACAAGCAATAGCGCTCCCAGCCAAATATGATTGGCTTGGTGGTATTGATGGATCATGTGTGATTGATTCTTTCTCATTCAAATAGGATATGAATAAAAAGCTTAAGTGTCAACCGTCAAATTGATAATTTTCGAACTATTTTTGAAGACCAACGACTCTCACCTGGGGACTATCCAGTCAGCAGGAAACGTTACAAATTCTTAACGTTTCTAGTCCTATCTCATGTTCTAATCCTTAGCTATTATACTAGTGTCAGATTCCGGCCAATAGCGGAAACTTAGATTTCCCGAAAGCGGACATTCGCTATATAGGCTAATTCAACGCCTTACCTTGGTTGTTTTTTGAAGTATAAAGACAGTTAGAAACGTATACCGAATAATCCGCCCGAAGGTGTATCGTCTATATCTAAGTCGACACGGTAATTATTAATATCAAATTCTGGGTGATTTGACATGTCAGGCATATCGTCGGAGTTCATAGTGACAATATATTGGAAGCCGTATTTTTCTGCCATCTCTGCACCGATCACTAAAGCTTTTGCAATTTGACGCTCGTCGACACCATCAAAAATAACACTGTCATGCACAAGGATATCCGGCCTTTTTTCCTCATTTGCCCATATTTTCATAAGAGTCATGTCGAAACAAAATATTTGCATTTTGTTCTTACCGGTACTCTTTTTACCAGGGATATCAAATTCAAATTTTGGCCCATCTTCACTAGGATCAATTTTAAATTTTCCTGGTTCGTCGTATAGTTCGCCAGATATTTCTGCGAATGAAATAATTGCATCCTTAATAGCATCATCTCGCTCTGTATAATCAATTCGCATTTTTTTCTGAAGATTGTGTCTGCTGATCTTCAATTCGGATTTCTTTTCATCCAAATTGTCTATTGATTCTAGCTTTTTACTCAATAACTCTATATCCGCCTCTAATTTCGAGCTTGCATTCTGCAGTTTCAAGTACTGATCTAAAGCACCATGAGACTGCAACAAAGATAATATTTCTGAACGCTCATCATCTAACTTTCGCTTCAACTCAAGTCGTTGATTGATTCGCACTGTGATTTCCGTCATTTCTTGCTTTAGGTGTTCTTTTCTATTTCGAATCACCGAATCATGAAACTCTTTAACCTCATCAAAGCGTTTTACCACCAATTCTGGAAGACTAAAATTAGCCTCGGCAAATAGCTTTTCTACTTTTCTGTGATCTGGCTCTGACTCGTTTTCTAACGCTCGCACAAGCTGCGATAACCACTCTTTGTCAGTAGTATCCTCAGCAGAAAGATTTGCTAGTTGCTTACTTATTTCTGCAGATCTAGCCTCTTTCTCTTGATATTCTGGAAGCACCCGAAACTCCTCCAATGCGTCATTTTGTTTATCAAGCCGGGCTTTCTTAAGAAGGATGTCTGTACGAAGGTCTGGCGCGGAACCTAAAACATCGCCAAGAGCACCCTCATTGGATGCTTTCTTTAATGCTTTTATCAACTTATCTTTTTGGCGTATATCTTCGAATTCTCTAGCGATTTTCCAATTTAGCTTTAGCAAATAAGTTAGTGCAACCTGAATCGAACATGTAGCCTGTTGTGAAAAAGTTTTTTCTGGCGCATCAAATCCTTTTGTGGAACGTGCAAGATATGAAAACATAGATCGAAAAGACGGCCCATTTTTTACTAGCCGAGCTGAATCAGAAAGGTTAAACATCACCGAACCAAGGAATGATAGCCACTCATCATTGCTAACAAATATCTCTCCCTCAGCTTCTGAAACTGGCAATAAGCCTTTTGACATAGCCTTCACATAGATTCTTCCCGGAGTTTCGCCACTTCTTTCGACAGTCAATTCCTTTCCGGACAGACTAATCTCTAGGCCAAACCTGTTCTCTAATAATTCCTCACTTTTTAAAACATTTCCCTTACGTAGGTCGCTGCCCAGTAGTGCATTAATCAACTCCACAAGGCTGCTTTTACCCGCCCCATTTCGTGTTTTTCCCTCAGAAGAATTTGCCCCCTTTTCGGCTAAAACTAAATTCAGACCAGAGTGAAACTCAACTGTCTTAAAACTTGGTAAGTCGCTATATATCTTACTTAGCATTTGACTTGACCTTTTTTATTATTCCGTTTTTTTCTTCAATAGCGCCGATAACGAATAGTAAATCTAATGATAAGATAAACCAATCAAACGGTACCTCACCGTAACGCATCATTTCGCGATGCTTGTCCTTTAATTCATTCCATATTGAACTGACTGTAGCGCGCTTCTCAATCAAACTGAACACTTCAGATGCTACAGAGATAAGAGCTCTCTCAGGTAAAATATGTTTTGTCGGTAAAATCACTTTTTATACCCAACCGGTGGATTGTCAAATATATCGCAACGTTCAAAAAAGTAGCTGATGACGGCAAGTGCCGAAACCTGGTTCGATATATTTTCTATATTCCCGCCAGCAAACCCTTTCATTTCCAAAAAAATATCATCAGGTCTATAGCCAGCGGTTTTCAATTCTTGATATTTGAATCTAAATGATTCGGCTAGATCTTCACCGTATTCAGGGTCCGGCCAGTGAGCGAGCAAGTCTTCTACAAGATTTTCCTTACGACGCCCTGCAGTAAGTAAGACCTCTACGTCACTAGAAAGCAGATTAAATTCTAACTTATCTACTGATACCGGTAGGATTCCTGCTTCGTAAGTATGTACTCGAGCAGAAATAGCCTTAAGCAATGTTTTTATAGGCTCATGGGTAAGGCTAACAATGTCATTTTGAGTAGGTGCGGGGCCAAACATATCCGTGAGCTTGTTAACGGGTAGGGAAAGTGCTTTGTCCTTAATTAACGTAGGACGCCATGACGTTATTTCTATTTCTGGATTATCTTTCCGCAGCTGCTGCATTAAATCTATTGCATATTTTGGAATACCTTCGGGATCATTATGGACGAACGTCCATTTTTCCATTTTTGTTCCCCATTTTTCCTTTGCTCCATAGAAATCGCCTTCAATCTTACGAAGTAATTTGGATTTATTAAAACCTGAGCTAGGTGCGTAAGATTGAAAAACGCATTTTTCGGAGACCAAGAAGCCATCTGACTTCCCATCACCAGCTCTACCCGAAGCTTTAACTAATTGGAAGTCATCTGAATACAACGCTTCCATGACATCACAGAAGAAGTCTTCATACTCCTGCTCATTCTTGCTGAGTAAGGCATTTTCGATATGCAGCCCATACCACGCACGTGTCACAGAATCCATAAAACCTCAATACCTTTTCAAGATAGTATCAGTGTCCGCTTTGGAGAGCTCAAACACCACCATGAGTGTCTCCATTGGGCACTAACCAGCCCCATAAGACCAATCATCCCCAAAACCGTCTAACCGAGATCACTCTCAAATCGTATCGCAGCGATTAATAATTAGTCAGTCTCGGCGATTTCCTAGAAAACGTGTAGAGTAAATCGCAACTATTTTAGTTGTTGTATTGCATTAATGAATTTGGCTACGAAGGATTATAGTATAGGATTATGACACATTTCTGTAATGTTTTATTTTCTATCTTTACAAGCAGATATTGTTTAACCTGTGAATTCAGTTGTGGATACGGTTTCCCAATTTGAGCTTCTTATGTTGCTGTTATCGCACTGCGTTCCCTAGCCAGCGGTTGTGTAAGCGATTGGTAATTGTCCTGCGCTATACTATAGGGTGTGAGAGGTGTTTTCTTCCTGTAAACTCTGGGAGACGACCCATGGGCAGTCGACCTGTTAAGTTGATTGATCCGATTAAAGGGATCACCACGTCCCGTACACCGATTTCGCTGGGCCTGGCCTTTTTGGTGGTGGCAGTCGGATTGTACGGGTTGGCTATTTTTACCGCCCCCGACGATCCTCCCTTGGACTACATCAGCTTTTCTGAAAATATCAGTTGGCCACTATCCATTGTGCTGCTGTTTCCTGTCGTTATTGCTCTAACCCAGAGTTTTTATCAACAAATCCCTTTAGTGTTTTCCCGTTTAGCGGCGTCCCAGAAAGACAGCACGGAATTTCATAGCTTTGGAACCATCGTCGGAGACTCTTCAACCACCCGGTCATACGTGCAGTCATTTTAGCTATTGTTGCGGCTTTAAATTATGCCTATTACAGCACCTTGTTTCAGTCGGGTAAACACACTTGGATAAATTATGATGGGGTGTTGTCAGGGTTTACTTATGCAGGTCTGTATTCCGTAGTGGTGCAGGTTTTTCTATGCTATTGGGTCGCTTTGTCTGTTTGGAACAATCTGGTGCTCGCGCGGGTGTTACACATTTTCTTTAATTTGACAAAATCACAACAAGTCACCGACCCTCATGCACAAACCGAAACATTTGACGAGTCCACCGAGTATCTATTTGAAATCGACATCCAGCCCTTACACCCTGATGGGTGTTGTGGTTTAAAACCCATTACCGATTTGTGTTTGAAGTACAATATCATCTTACTTCTTTTAGGTATTTACATATCTTTGAAATACATTGACCGAATATTTATTCAGGAAGGTTTCTTGCTGGATGATATTGGCAACCCTATATTTATCATTGCCTATATATTTCTCGCTCCGCTGATGTTTTTTCTACCGCTGTCATCGGCACACAAACGAATGAGCATTGCCAAAGTCTTGCACTTAAAGTCAATAGCCAAGACATTGACTTCCTGGACCAAAAACAGCACTCGCATTACCGGTGAAAAAATGGACAATATGTCCAAATTGAGTGACTTTTATGAAAAACAAAAAAGTCGTATTCCGGTTTGGCCCTTTGATTTTAAATCAATGCAATCTTTCGTAGTGACTGTACTCATTCCTATTTTTCCGACCCTGCTTTCTTTTCTGGCTCATTTGCTCAACTCTTTTGGATTCAATTCCTTGTAGCTTTTTACTAAGGGCCGTTAGCTAAAAACATATTGCTATAGACATAGCGCCAAATTCATAGTGCTATGGACATGGTGCTACGGACATGGTGCTATGGACATGATCACATGGACACAAACGGTGACAGACGGTGCTTCCTACACGCTAACGGTGTATTCCTTTTTGCCTGGGAAAGGTCGCCTTCTGATTTGCGCCGGCCTCAACCCAGGAACTAATATTTACCCTCACGCAGGCGCGATGGGTGCACCGGTGCATCTGTGGGATAACCGCGTTGTACCCAGTATCCGTCTATTGATGTGTTGGTGAATTCGATTTCTCTAACCCATTTGGAGCCCTTGTAACCATACATTCTCGGGATAACCAGACGCAGAGGAAAACCGTGGGTAAGCGGAATGGTCGAACCGCCGATACCATAGGCGAACATCGTGCGTGGTTCTCTGGCTACGGCCAATGGTATCGATTCAGTATAAATATCTCTAAAGCTACGCAAGGTAATGTGGGTAGCCTCGCTGGTGGGGCGGACAAGGTTTATAAGGGTATCAATATGTAAACCATTCCAGGGCACATCCAGCACGGACCAGCCTTCTACGCAGTGGAAATCGGTCACTTGGTTTTGTCTTGTTAAGTTTACTACATCGTAGAATGACAAGGTAACGGGTTCTTCCACCAGGCCTCTGACCGACAGCTGCCACGAGCTAAGTATTTGTTGGAGGTTCTGGGGGTCGACGGTATTACCCCACCACCGATCGTAGAGTGCCCCTTCGACGGGAGAGGGACTAAAGGGAAAATCGCTGGCTTTATTTGTGTTGGGTTCGTTGGGTTGTGAGTCTGCACAGGCTGATAGAAAATCTGCGGTCAGAGCAAAGACGGTGGCACTTCCCAACCAGCTGAGTAAACTGCGCCGGGTCAGGTCCACATTTTCTTCTGGTTTCTTTTCAATCTCATCCATATTGTTGCCGCCCCATTTAAACTTGATAAAAGCCCAGGTTGACTTGGTTTATGGTGTAACCGGGTTGTAATTGTACTAGAGAGTAATGCATACGGCTTTCACGTACAGCCATTACGGAGATTTCAGTAGCCCTTACATTCGCATACTTGGCATTTCTTAGTATCACGAATTGATAACATTTTACAAGCTGGAAAGTTCTCCTGAATGGATTTTGTTCAGTTTTTCCATTCAGTCAAAAGCTGACAGTACGTAATCCATCATGGATTGTCCGTGAATGTGCTTCTATGGAGAAAATGGAATCCAGGTATGCCTCGATTAGGGGAAGGACTGGGTCTGGTGCAACTACCTGTTGTCTGGCCGAGCAGGAGGCCTATATCGAACGGTTAAAAGCCAAACTGCCCCTACCTTCCTGGGGAGTTTGGGCGTAAGGTCATGCAAACTTGCGCACCACCGCACAGGTCAGGGTATGTCGTGGTCATTTGGCGGAAACATTGAACCGGCGTAAAAATCGTTTTGAAGGCAACCGCTCTAAATACAAGCCCTTATAGTCCGACGGACTGTTATTAAAACTTCGGGTTGGGCTTCAGTGCCGATGATCAATACCCTAGGAAGCATTTGCCTTGGCCCCTGGTTTTTGGTTTCGTAAAAGATTCATATTATTATATAAAGCCGCATGCTTGATGGGTTTGGGAATAACTGCCACAGCACCGTGTTCCTTTGGGTCAGGCATGTCTTTGGGTTTTGTTGTCGCCGTTAACACGATAGGCAACGTTTCGTAGCGGTGGAATTGCTTCATCACTAAATCCAGAAACTGTATTCCATCCAATTCCGGCATATCCATATCGATAAGCGCAAACTCAAACGTTTGCTGACTTGTCGATAGAAACTCCGCAGCTTTAATTCCACTATCAAAAGATACATAGCGCACACCCCAGGAATCCAGTATGGTTTCAATCGCCTGAAGTGTGTTTGTATTGTCATCCACTACCAGCACCTGCAACCCCTTGAGGTCTTGATATTTGGATTTTATGGCTTGCGAGTTCTCTGTGGGAACCAGCGGGATGGTAAAGCTGAATTGACTTCCGTGACCAAATCTGGAGTTTACTAACATTTCACCTTTAAATAAATGGATTAACTTTTGGGTGATCGCCAATCCCAATCCTGTACCTCCATATTTTCGTGTGGTACTGGTATCCGCCTGCTCAAAACTATCGAATATCCTCTCCATTTGTTCTATTCGAATGCCAATTCCGTTATCTTTAACATTTAAAATAATGACTTCGGAGTTGGAACTCTTTCTCACCGATACAACAACCGATCCTTTACTGGTAAATTTTATGGCGTTACTGATTAAATTGCTCAATATTTGCGAGAGACGTGTTGGGTCTGTAATCAGTTCATCCGGCAGTTCGGAATCAAAGTTCAATACTAATTCGATATCCTTTTTTTCTGCGTCACTGGAAAATAATGAAACCAGTCCTTCGCACACATCCAGAAGATTGACGCATACTTGCTCCAGAACCAACTTTCCGGCTTCAATTTTGGAGTAGTCCAGTATTTCGTTCAAAATATCCATTAAGGTAGCGGCCGAATATCTTGCCGTATTCAGATAGTCCATCTGGGTTTCATTAAGGTCTTCCGTTTCCAGCAAATCCAGCATACCAATTACCCCATTCATGGGGGTTCTGATCTCATGACTCATATTTGCGAGAAATTCAGACTTGGCTCTACCCGCCTGGTTGGCCTTGTCCAGTGCTTCGCTCAGTTCTTTGGTTCGATGCTCTACAATAATTTCCAGGTCCTGATTGTTTTCCTTTAACAAACTCTCTGCGCGGCGTTGTGAGTTAACGATGGTATCTATCGACAAAATAATGCGATAAATGATCAGCACTAATATACTGAATAATATAATGGAACCGATTCCGAATACCCCATTGCGCTTTTCCAGCAACGCGTAAATCTCCTCGACAATCAGGTTGTATTCATAAGAATGAATCTTAGACAGCTTTTCTATGTCTGAAAACACACTACGGAACAGTTCATTCGATAACGCCACATCTTCGGTACGCAGATGTTCAATGTTATTATTGATCCGATTATAAACATTTTGCAGACCATGATCGTGATTAATATTTCGTAATTCGTTGAGCTTTTCCAGCGTTTTTTGTAAAACAAAGAGTGAACCACTATTGGATACCTCTTCATCCGGTTTACCCATGGTACGTTTCAGAGTGTTTTTTTCGATTCTGTGAATTTCTCTGGATATCTCCGCCAAATACAATGAAGCCTTAAGGTGATATTCATTGGCGTGGTGATTTAACTGGTTTTCCTTCGAGGTGTAATAAATATTGGTAAAGTATATAAATACCAGCAGTAAAAACATTAACGCTAAAATTATATATACATAGGCTTTTATTCCTAATGATATTTTTTTCATTGCAGCCGGGCCCTTTAAATAAATCCAAGACTTTTCATGATTCCAACCAGGGATTTAAAATCTGTCATTGATGCCGGATAATAGTTTCTGGCACCGCTTGACTGGAGTATGTGTTTGTGAGTTTCGTTATCCACATCCAATTTTGTGAAAGCGTCTATCAGTTTTCTAAGCAGATGTTTTGGTACCTTGTTTGACGCCGCCCAGACGTAATCCGGATACGGCGGGGTTTCCCATATTTCTTTTACCTTACTCTTGTCGAGATCACCATCAGCAAACATTTGTCTTATCACGTTTGCATTGGCAACACCTATATCTGCAACACCGTCTTGCACCATAAGAGCCGTTTTATCATGTGCCCCCGAGTAAAGAACCTCCGAAAAGTAAGTCTCAGGAGATATATTTTGATTGGCGAGAAAATACCGCGGCATCAAATGACCGGAAGTAGACAATTTCGAACCAAAGCTCAACTTTTTTCCCTTAAATTCTTTTATCTTATTTTCAGAATACTTGGTCGGCGCTATAAAAATGCTGGTGAAGCGCATATCCACATCCCGCATGGCTAAAGGAACAGCCTGATCCTTTATGTTTGCCATAATAAATGTAACGGCACCAAAATAGGCAATATCAATATTCCCTTTGTGAAATTCAATTAACAATTCATCATAAGAGCTTGGAATTACGATTTCATATTTTGCATTTACACTTCCTGCAAGATATTCAAATAACGGGCCATATTTTTTTTCAATTTTTTCACTGGATTGATCCGGCAAAACACCCACCCGCAATACTTTGATGTCCTCAGATGGGGTGCAGGACACGATAAGAACCAAACTTACTAAGAGACAATAATGCATTTTCACAACCTGTTACCTTTAACTGAATTTCTAATTAAATATACTCAAATAATCACCGATAAAGTGTCATAATTGTAATATCTTGCTGAATTGGTAGATAATGAGATAAGTAATCGCTAAAGGGCCTTTGTCCTCCCACAAGCCAATGCGGGGCTCAAGCTTTTCAGGCATCGGAGCTCTGCGATATGGTTCTTGTACCATGCCTACGGTTAATCGCTTAAAATCAAACACCTGGATCGAAGACAATGACAAACGAGCAAATATCAGACGCACTTAATGCGCTCGAACAACAACACAACATCAAAATCCTGTATGCCTGCGAATCCGGTAGTCGCGCCTGGGGCTTTCCTTCCCCGGACAGCGATTACGATGTCCGTTTTATCTACGCCCATCCGGTGGACTGGTATTTGTCAGTTTTTCCCGGAAAAGACACCATCGACATTCCCATTTCCGGTGACAGCGACTTGGGAGGCTGGGACCTACGCAAGAGCTTTGGACTGCTCAAAAAGTCCAATTGCGCCCTAATGGAATGGCTGTCATCCCCAATCGTTTATAGGGAAAACGACACAGCGATAGCGCCCTTAAAAGATGCTGTCTCACCTTCGTTTTTGACAATCAGCGCCTGTCACCACTATCTGTCTATGGCTCAACGAAAATTCAGCGACATTGTGAGCGACGAGACCGTAAAACTAAAAAGCTATTTTTATGCGCTACGTGCCGTATTGTGTGCTTTGTACATTATCGACAATCAATCCCCTCCTCCTATGGAAATCTCCAAGCTCAAAGACACGTATATATCATCGGATTTGTTACCCCGTTATGAAGAACTATTGAGCCAAAAAATGGCGAGCGTGGAGTCCCACAGAACACAGCGGGAGCCATGGCTGGATTCGTTTCTGGAGCAATCATTGGTGTTTATCGAGCAACATATTCCGGACAAACAAAATAAACTGGAAACCGCCGTACTGGATCGCGCTTTTCGTACTGCTTTACGTACAACGTGGGGAGAATAATCCATATGGCTAGTGTAGTTCAGAGTTTATATAAGAAAAGAATTATCACCAAACTACCCAAGTTTGTCCCTGCGAATACGCAGTATGAGGTTATCATGGGCTCTGTGGCATATGGCGTTTCCAATGACACTTCGGACATGGATATCTACGGCTTCTGTATTCCTCCCCGAGATTATGTGTTTCCCCATTTGCGTGGAGAAATTCCCGGATTTAGTGAACCGGGACCGCAATTCGATCAATACCAGGAACACCATATATTGGATAAAGATGCAGAAAGCGGAAAAGGTCGCGAGTACGATTTGAGCATCTATTCCATCATAAAGTTTTTTCGCCTCTGTATGGAAAACAACCCCAATATGATCGACAGCCTGTTCGTCCCGCGTCGTTGTATTTTGTACACCACGCCGGTGGGAGAGCTGGTACGGGAAAATCGCAAGGCCTTTTTACATAAAGGGGCATGGCATAAATTTAAAGGTTATGCCTATTCCCAAGTTCATAAGATGAATACGAAAAACCCTGTAGGTAAACGTAAGAAAACCATTCAGGAATACGGATATGATGTCAAATTCGCGTACCATGTGGTGAGACTGTTAAACGAGGTGGAACAGATCCTCACCGAGGGAGACCTGGACCTGGAACGCAACCGAGAGCAACTAAAAGCCATACGCCGCGGTGATTGGTCTCAGGAGAAAGTACGCGAATATTTCGAGCAAAAAGAGAATGAACTGGAGTCCGTATACACCAAAAGCGAGCTCCCTCACACACCGGATATTGAAACACTTCAGAGCCTTCTGCTCGAATGCCTGGAAACCCATTATGGCAGCCTGGAGGGCTGTGTGGTCGATCAAGACGAAATGGTTATTGCCATGCGCGATATCGACAAGATTTTGGAAAAGATTAGAAATCGATTATAGGAACAAAAAATATAAAAAGACTGTATAAAAGCTAAACCGAAAACCCGCCAAGATTCAATGGTGGATTTTCGGTTTATGGATGAGATCAAAAGCGACAGCTTTGAACCGGGATAGTCAACGCAGCAGCCTCTACCCCCTGCCCACAGGCTGGTTTCAGCCTGTGGTTCATGTCAAAGATATATTGATCCTTTCCCGTTACATCTAAAAAATCGATATACTGATATCATCCACATACCAGCCACTGGACACACCGGCAGAATATCCGTTGGATAAAGCAAAATATAACCGAATGGTTTGTCCGTTGTATGCGGATAAATCGACCAAAGGCCTCGCCCAGACACCACCTGAAGTACCCGTGTATCGTGTCAATTCCGTTACGGCAGACCAAATCCCCGGAGCAGTTTCCTGTTGAATATAGACTATAGCCCAATCGTGGTCGCATCCTGCGCAAGCTTGTGTTCTACCAGCCATAGAAAACCAGTGCCAAAACCGAAGTTGCAGTTCCTGCCCCGCCACTAACACAGGTAAGTTGATCGCAGGCGATATCAAACTGCTATTTGTGTTCGAATAATCTCCGTCCAACACGGTGGCAGCACACTGACTGGAACCGTTGTAACACTCGGCAGGGCCCGCAATCGGGGAGCCGCCCACCTGCCAGGTACCGTTGTTACTCCACCAAGCACCCATTCCATTTTCAAAATTTTCTGTAAATGGCAAATTAACAACATTGAATACTGTCTCTATGCTGATGTCGTCAATATACCAACCCGCAGCAATTCCCGCTGAGTACCCATTGCTTAAACTAAACAGTATGCGAACCCGCAGTCCGGCGTAAGCCGACAGATCCACCATAGGACGGGTCCAAACACCCGCGGTATACCCCACATAGCTGTGTAACAGAGTTGCCGCGGACCACACACCGGGGGAATTTTCCGTTTGGATATACACTCGACCATAATCGTGATCGCACCCGGCGCAGGCTTGCGTTCTACCCGCAAAGGAAAACCAATGCCAAAATCGCAACTGAATTTCCTCACCCGTGCCAATATTGGGTAAGTCGATTGGTGGTGAGACCAGATTGCTGTTGGTATTGGAATAGTTATCATCCATGACGCTACCGGCACACTGGCCTGTGCCGTTATAGCATTCCATCGGACCGACACTGGGTGGCCCCCCCACCTGCCATGTGCCATTGGAACTCCACCAATCGCCCAAGCCACTGCTAAAATCTTCACTGTATGGAAGGCTGTTGCTCTTGTTGACAGTATCGATGGTGACATGGTCGACATACCATCCCGCTGCAATAGCGGCAGAATACCCGTTACTAAGATTAAACAATATTCGGACTTTTGATCCGGCGTACGCCGACAAGTCCACCATAGTTCGAGTCCACACTCCCGCCGAATATCCTACATAGTTACTGACTTCGGTAGCGCCACTCCAAATTCCGGGAGAAGTCTCCTGTTGTATGTAGATTCGACCAAAATCGTGATTACAACCGGCACAGGACTGAGTTCTTCCCGCAAAGGAAAACCAGTGCCAGAAGCGTAATTGGATTTGTTCATTGGCCGCTATATTGGGTAAGGTCAGACTCGGCGAGACCAAATTGCTGTTGGTATCGGAGTAGTTACCATCCAACACCGTAGCGGCACATTGTACGGATGCATTGTAACACTCCATAGGCCCTGCGCCAGGCGCACCGCCGATCTGCCAAGCCCCGTTGGAGATCCACCAATCACCCATTCCATCAACGAAGGATTCTGAGAACGGAAATGTCTTAGTTTGAATTTTTTCCACACTGATATCATCCAGGTACCAACCGGTGCTCACGCCGGCGGAGTATCCATTGGTTAAGGCAAATATTAGTCGGACTTTCCGACCCGCATAAGCGGATAGGTCAACTGCGGGTCGAGTCCACACACCGGCACTGTACCCTACATAACGGGTTAACTCGGAGGCTCCGCTCCACACACCCGGCGAGGTTTCTTCTTCGATATAAACCCGACCGTAATCGTGATCACATCCGGCACAGGACTGCGTTCTACCTGCAAAAGAAAACCAATGCCAGAAGCGTAACTGTAACTCCTCCCCTGTCCCAATGTTTGGCAGCACCATTGATGGCGAAGTTAAATTCGCATTGGTATCCGTGTAGTTCCCGTTCAGAACCGTACCGGCACATTGGGTTGATCCACCATAGCAGGCTGCCGGACCAACCGTCGGGGGTCCGCCCACTTCCCAGCTGCCGGTTGCAGACCAACTGCCCCAGCTGTTTGTCCATGTGACTTTGAAAACAATGGTATCGCACACTCTGGTGCTGACATTACCCTGTAGATCCATGAACCAGGCACAGACTTCCACGCTATCCCCCGTGTTGTACTGTTGTTGCAAGGGATATTGAAAGGTAATGGACAGATTTGCCGTCTCTGCGATGTTTACCCAACGTCCATCCGATGGCAGTGGATCAAGGTATGGTGGTGTGACATTGCCGGGGTCGGTCGCGTTATGCTCGGTAATCAGGTAACTGGTAATGCCCACATTATCCATTGCCGTCAACCTGACACTGAATTCATCAAGCACAATGGCATATTCTGAATTTCGGTTTATCACAACGCTTGCCGAATCCGGTGGCAAGGTATCGGCCGTGACTTCCCACGAGTGACTGGCCGGTGTTGGATCTGCGTTACCTGCCAAGTCTGTCGCTCTGACCTGAAAATTATGCACACCGGTTGACAGGCCGTTCAATGTCAATGGGGATAAACAACTGGAAAATACCGAGTCATCCAAGGCACATTCAAACGTTGACCCCGCTTCAGTTGAGTTAAAAATAAACTCTGCGGTGGTTTCCGGTGTTGATAATGCGGGTCCACCGGTGATGGTGGTATCCGGAGCGCTTAAATCGATTTCCAAGTCGTATGTGGCCGCAGTGGCATCGGTGTTTCCTGCCAGGTCCGTCGCTCGCACACTGAAAACATGAGTACCCTCTGCCAAACTGTCGTATTGCACCGGGCTGATGCAGGCACTGTAAGCGATATTGTCTAGCGAACATTCAAAACGGGAACCGGCTTCAGTGGACGTAAACTCAAAACTTGCCGATACGGCATTGCTTGGACTGTCGGGTGCAACGGAAATGCCGGTATCCGGCGCACTCAGGTCAACTTCCCAATTATAACTGGCCGGTGTTCCATCTGTATTGCCGGCAGGGTCCGTCGCTCGGACACTAAACTCGTGATTGCCTTCGTTAATGCCGTTGTATTGGGCCGGACTGGTACAGACACTAAACGCAGCACTATCCAGGGAACATTCAAAGCTGGAACCGGCCTCAGTGGCTGTGAACTCAAAGCTTGCGGTCACTGCATTCGTAGGACTATCCGGTGCCATCGTGATACCGGTGTCCGGAACCGTTTGGTCGATTTGCCAACTGTGACTGGCGGGTGTTCCATCCGTATTCCCAGCAAGATCTATGGCTCTGACGCTCAATACATGATTGCCTTCGCTTAAACTAATGAATTGCATTGGACTGGAACAGGTGCTGAATGCCGCACCATCCAGTGAACATTCAAAGCGGGCACCGATCTCGGTAGACGTAAACGCAAAGGCAGCCGTAGACAAGTTGGTGGGATCGGCCGGCGCACTGGAAATACGGGTGTTCGGGGCGCTCAGGTCAACGACCCAACTGTAAGCGGCGGGTGTTCCATCTGTGTTACCGGCAGGGTCTGTCGCTCGGACACTAAACTCGTGATTGCCTGCGTTAATGCCGTTGTATTGGGCCGGACTGGTACAGGCACTAAACGCAGCACCATCCAGGGAACACTCAAAGCTGGAACCGGCCTCAGTGGCTGTGAACTCAAAGCTTGCGGTCACTGCATTCGTAGGATTGGCTGGAGTGCCGGTAATGGCGGTATCAGGCGATGTCAAATCGACTACCCAGGAAAAGCCGGCTGGTGACGCATCCATAATCCCCGACGCGTTAACCGCCCGCACACTGAATGTGTGTGCGCCTTGCGTTAATCCGCTGTAGGATTTGGAACTGGTGCAAGCACTGTAAACTCCACTATCCAATGAACATTGAAATGTGGCCGTTGTATCATCAGAAGAGAATTCGAAGACAGCGTTGCTGGTATTACTCAATGAACCGGGACTGTTGGTTATAAAGGTATCCGGCACCTGTGCCACTATTACAGACCAAGTATGAGTGGCCGGACTGGGATCTGTATTTCCTGCCGCGTCCGTGGCTTGAACACGGAATGTGTGCGCAGCAATCGACAGATTTGTCATCTCCAAGGGGCTGCTACATTCCGTATAGGCTGCACCATCCAAGGAACATTGAAATGTTACATTGGCGTCATTAGCCGAAAATGTGATCATCGCGCTGGATGACGTGGTCATATTGCCGGGCCCGCTGTCGATGTTCGTATCCGGCGGTGTTACATCAATTTCCCAGCTGAAGCTTGCCGGCGAAGCATCCACTTTATTCCCGTTTACTGCCCTGACGACAAACTGGTGCGATCCTTCTGATAAATTGTCATAACTCATGGGGCTGCTACAAGCGATAAACTCACCCGTGTCCAGCATACATTCAAATGTCGAATTATCTCTCGAAGATACAAACTCAAAGCCGGCACCCGCTGAATTCGTCAAAGGATCCGGCGCACTAACGATGGTGGTATCCGGTATGGGTTTATCCCCCTCCTCTTTGTTCTTTTGTTCATCATCATGAAAGCACGCATTAAGCATACCGGTGACTAGCAACACCAGTGCAACCTTGGTCACACTGCTGAGGATTTGACTGGAAATCACGTTGTGGTCCCCCCTTGGTTTTGGATTGGCATTTATAAAAATTAAACAACACAACTGCCTGGTTTATTTGTGGACTGACCGTCAATTCGCGAAAGCATTACAGATGGTTACAGTCACGTTTTAACAACACAGTAGCAACTAAGATACCAAGCTGGGATTGCATCAACCGTTTCTGTTGAGCCATCTATTATTATATAAATACCAATGAGTTGGGTTATTTATCTAGAATCGATGTGATCTGGTCCGACGATTTACATTCAGTGTTATCACTCATTGAGAGTTAAGTAATAAAAAATCAATTCTCATTGAGACTTTACTGATGCTCAGCAGGGTTGGACGGTAGGCGTTTTTTGTACGCTAATACGCCAGACATCCTTGCGGGCTTCCTTGTCTCGCTGAACCAAGCGCATTTGCTCCAAAATCTTTAGGTCTTCTGCAACCGTGGCGTCTTTGGTACCCGTTAACTGGGTACACGTTTTCTTATCGATTTGTTGATACTGTTCCAAATACACCAAAATGCGCGACAGGCGAACCGCCGGACGAATCTTGTCGCCTCGTGCCTTAAGACGGGTTACACTTTTTGCAAACGTTTCTACTATGCCGGGACGTTGTGATTCCATTTTTAGCAAAATTTCTTTTGCTTCCAACTCAGATGGAGGAGATTCTTGGCTGGCCCAAACAGGCGACTGCCCGTCTTTCCCACTACCGTTGCACATGAAACCGTTGTCCAATTCCAAAATTCTACAGACACGAGAGTTTTTGGGTTCAATAGCAGTGGTAAAAACCGGCGATGTAATAATACCCACCCAATGATGATACTCGGGACCGCGATCCAGTACTTGCTGCATCAAAGTCCTGATCGTTTGGCTGTTATGAACCGGTTGTTTTGCCATGGATGCAACCAGCGATAACAGCGCCCTCAGTGACCGAACATTCCCGTTAAACGGTAACTTGAGTCCGCACAGCCATCGAACAACTTTATAGGATAACTCTCTGTGTTTATCCGAACCTTCATTACACTCATGCCAGATGGTTTGCGCTAATGCGGGTATATCAGCGATGCGCTCCCGCAGTGGAGCCACATGCAATACTCTGTCCTCGAAACGATAAATAAAGTCCTCGCGCCACTTTTTTTCTTGCATCAAAGAAGCGATATCCGCGTTGGTCGCAAACATAAGCCACACCGTTGTCTTGCGTTCACTTGTTTCCCCCAAACGACTAAAACGGGCTGCCTGCCCCCTTGCCGTGGACATGATTCGCAGCAGTGCGCCCTGTACACCTGGAGGTGCAGTGTCGAAATCGTCAAATAGCACAGCGCCATCACTGTAGGTTTCCAACAAACCGGGACGATCCTCATAGGCGTCAGCATAAGCTCCTTTCTTATGGCCAAACAACTGATCCTGCAGTAAATTCTCGGTTAACCAGGCGCATGCTACGGCCGTGAATTTATTTTTTTTCTCTCTGGAGCTTGCTTGAAATATGGCATTGGCTGCCATTTCTTTACCAACCCCGGACTCTCCCAATATTAGGGTAGGCGTCCACGGACCATGATGCCCCTTGGACAGACGACTAATCTCAGAGCGAAGCCGGTAACCTGCCGTACTCAAGCCCACCATTGGGTGATGCATATACAAATCTCTGAGAAACGCAACAATGACATTCTGATTCTGCTGATCCCAATGTAGAACTACTTCACGCCAATTGCATATGTCTATCGTTTGATCGCTCAGGTCCTCCTGCGCAATATCGCTTAAACACCAGAAATATGCATGATCGGACAGCATTTCAGGTATTTCCTCGTACTGTTGCAACAGGTAGCGGGTTAACAATATTTGTCTGCCGACAATGATGAAAGGCCGGCCTTGCCAAAAGGCCTGATCTAAATGGTGTTTATCAAGATGGATGAATTCTATACCAGCGCATACGGATTTTAACGCGTCTTTCAAAGAGGATAACCACAGTACGGAAGAATGACAATTGTCTTCCAAATAATAAACAATCAGCGAATGATTGTTCGGACTGACACTCTCCATGAGCCATACTCCCCCGGCAGTTGAAAAACGTATTTTTCAAAACACTGCCTCTTACTGTACCTTCAAACCTTCCACTTTACAGATCTTCTTCCTTCATCCGGGCTAAACAACCCAAAACAGCGTTCTTCAACAGCACCTTACTTTTAACCGAGCAAAGTACCAAACGCCTGTCTTTTTCGCTGCAAGGTTCAAAGTAGTCAATAGCTTCCTGAGAACCAAGAAACGCGGACCACAAAATAATGTAACTATCCGCTTTAATATTATTCTTATGTTCGTATGTGTTTTCTTTTTCCTCTGCTCTGATTTTCTCATAGACTTCTCTACCCGCCAAGTCCTGATCATCATCAAACAAATCCAAAATTACCAGATCCGGTCGCTGCTGGATATCCAGCGGCCAGGTAAAATCTCTTGACGTCTTGGTATCCAACGTAAACCCGGATTCCTGTTCCGCTGACCTTACTACACTAAGCGCCCGATCCAACTGGGTCTGGTAATCATCGATAATCCAAACACGGAAGTTCACGCAACACTCCTAGGCTTGACCGGAATAGGAATTCGTAATTCGGTTTGTCCATTGCTAACGATAGAGACACGAGACTTAAAACTGTACCAAAGTAAATCGCGAATCAGCGATAAACCCTGGCCACTGGCTTTCCCGGCACGTGCCCAGTTTTCCAAATCCTTGATGGGGCTGGGCATTGACTCCAATCGAGCCCTATGGTCCCGAGCAATGAGAATGTTCGACTTGATACACAAATGTACCTTTCCCCGAACAGTATCAACATAGAAATTCAATCTGGCTTCATTATCCTCGGTTGTACTTTTATAAGTATTAAATATCCATTCTTGTAAGACTAACACCAGAATGTGACCCAAGTAGGGTACTTCCCACTGGTGCAAATCGGAGTGCATCTGAACCTGCGACAACTTGGTTTGTTTTGCCATTGCAGCATAGAATTCCTTTCTTGCACCATCGACGGCCATTTCTGTAATCTCCAGCAAGTCCAGACTCACTGAGCGTCCGCTGAGATCCAGGCAAACGTTTTTCACCATGTTGGCAATATGATGGTTGTATTTTTGCGCAATATGCGAACCGTAGCTCATCAGCTTTTCCTCCAATTCCTCCGGAGGAACCTCTATAAAGTCTATCACGGCTGCTCCATAGGCACTTAACGTTGAATGATATTTACCTCGAAACAGCAATAGGGCCAATATTTGTCGCCGTTGGCGTAGAGACGCCTTATACAAAAAGGCCATCACGATCAAAAACAGCAGAACAATAAACACGGCCAATACCGGCCACATCGCAACGCTGCTATCGATTAAGCGTGTCATGGGGTGAATTTTTTTGTTTATAGTGTATTGTGCTAGTTCAGCCGCATTTTTTATTCGAATGTCGGCCAATCCATCGTCGTTACCTTGGGCGATACGCCTCCATAAAAATTGCATTGCTTCCAGATTCTCCAAGGTCTCCACCTGATTGGGCCAATCCGCCAATTGAGGATAGCTTTTCCGGTTTAACATGGCCTGGTCAATTGTATTGAGAATTTGTTGCCGTGTCTGATCTGACATATCTAAAGTATGTAATAGTTCGGAAACGCCAAAATCGGGAAGATTTGCCGGTAGATAGCCATTTTGAGCCAAATGGTTAAGGTGAGCCGTATCGCTCACCAGGAACCGAACTAACTCTGATGCCAAAAGCCGCTCTCGGCTGTTTTTGGTGACCATAAGTTCCGACCCGCCTTGAAACGTCACCGGTAAGGCGGCTATGCCCAAATGATCTTCAAACGCAATTTGGCCACTGCTTTTAGGGTACATCCTTTGAAACATTTTTTCCCAATGTTTCAAAAACCCCACGGGCTCTATGATGGCGCGATACTTTCCTTCTATGAAAGATTCAATGGCCTCCACATGCCCTACCTCCGGAAACCCAATCACACGGACAGGTTCGTACGGGTTGGCTGCCGGAACGGAGGCTCTCTTTGCAATCAGACGAGGCACCTCCAGAGCCGTTTCGGTATTGAAATGGAACATGTTATCGTCAAAGAGATTTCCTCCGCCGCCCCATACCAATGGAGCGTAATCGTGAATCAAGTTCAGCGTCAAACCGATTGGCATCACTAGAAACGCTCGAGTTTCACCCGGATCTTGAAGCTGATACCGATAAAATTGATCCAACAAGTGGTCCCAGGTGCTGCCATTGATGTAAATCGGACGCGCTGAGGTTGTGTTTGGTGTTTGTCGCCAGTAGTACAGCAACCGCAGATCGTAGGTATATGGGACGGAAAACCTCTCAATGCTTTTTTGCTCAATCTGATGGGTTCTTTCGTATTGTTCAAAATACGCTTTCCATGTAGAGCCGATTTGCACTACGTCCGGCATTTGAAATTTCTCTACGATTCCATGGCCCAGCAATGCCTCGTTAAGTGAGGCAAACATTCTGCCCCATTTAATAAATCTCAGCTTCAGAACCACTCCCTGAGTTTGGGCAAAGCGTTTAAGTGCCGATAATGTGTGCCTCTGAGAAATAATCGTAGACCAGTTGGGTTCGGCAGATTCCGGATTGCGAATGAACAATTGATCTCGTAACACGGGAACTGTCGTATTGAGCACGGTTATTGAGTTACCCACGCCGAATTCCTGATTGAAACGATCCAGTTCCTGTTGTGAGACTGTATGAGCAACAGAATCGTCACGAACCAGCGGTATCAACCAAACCACCAGCTCACTGGCGACGGCGTGAACCGGAAGCATCAGGACCAATATTAATAATTGCCGCTTAACAGAAAACCGTCTCATTCGATGTTTAACTACGTATGCCCACTGAGCTTCGCCCTCGTACGCTTTATCTACTGCCGCTGATACGACGACGATAGACAAACACAGACAACAGCAGCAAAAGCAGGAACGGCTCCATTGCAGTGCGTCCACCATCATTGGAGGTTGTGGCTACCGGGTCCGGTACATACTGATGCCAATAGGGGTTATAGCCCAATTCAGCAAACAGATACCAGGATGTCGCCCCTACATGCAATCGACTGAAATATTCCCAGTTAAACCCGGTAGTGACACCATCATGCGATGCGGCAACAATCCCGCGACCATCGGTATTTACGGCCTGGGTCTGAGCTTTTTGTATTTCCGAACGGTAGAACCTGCTGGAGTTATCGCCGTTCATTCGCAAAGCCAGAGCCATTTGGGCACTTCCCTCAAACCAAACCCCATCCAGCTCACTACAGTTAAAGTCGAATCCGCTGAAACCATCACGACTCAAGGCACAATTGTTTTTGGCCCACACCAAACCTCGGCGAATACGTAAATCGTCCGGAATCGCCATCACGGCCCAGGCTTGAATATCGACGGGTATATTGTCTCTGTTGACAGTCACACCATCATCACCTGTACCCGTCCAGAAAAATCCTTCTGTATTGTTCCACATGGAATCCACCAATGTTTTTGCATGCTCGGCGCGCTGCCGCCAAACATCATCCCCGGTGATGAGGAACAAGCGTTGAAACGCCGGGTACAAATCGATGTTATGTTCTGTCGCCTTGTAAAGCAATTTTTTGGGTGGTGTGGTATTGGTGGCTGTCTGTTCCCAGCCTTCATAGCCCCCCATATACCCACCGGCCCCCCGATCATCGCGAGTGAATTGCTCAACCCAATCTCCCATGCGCTTGGCGGATTCCAGGTAGCGAGTTTCACCGGAGACTTCGTAATAGGTGATCAACGCGAGCATAGCCCATGCGACATTTCCGGTGTGAGTGCTGACATTGAATTCGTCCTCATACCATTGCTGGGCCTGGATGTCCCACCAACCCGGAAGTTTTGCCGTACTGGGTGCGGGATCGTACAAATCGCCGGACATATAAGCATTTCGTAACCGGCCGTCATTGTAATGGCGATCATTTTCCTGGGCATACACTAACGCATCGGCCAGCAATCGAGCTCGACTCAAGTCATCTTCACTGCCGCGTGCAATATAGGCCAACATAGCCAAAGCATTGTCATAGACGTAAGCGGTATTGAGTAATGGAAATTCTGTTTTGTTATCCAATATGGTGAAGCTTTGCAGGAAACGTAGCCTGTCCCTGCGGTCTACATCGTATTTAACTTCATCGATATAGAATATAGGGTCGTTGCGTACCAACCAACCAAATGGACTGACAATATGGGTCAAATCCAGACCTTCCAGCGGAATTTCATATCGTGTCCAATCCGTGCTGAGCGATAAAGTCCCGGTCGATGCCTCCGGTTGCAGGGAATCCGGGTAGGTTCCGACCACCCCTCCTGCAACGAACTCGACCGGCTCATTACCCAGTTCACCCCTGGCGTAGAAGCTGACTTTTGTGGCACCACTAAGATCGAACCCGGCAGCTGCGAGATTGGCCCAGTTACTATCGGGTTGCAGCCAGCGAATCCCCACCCAGGACGGTAGGGCGGTTTCCCATATGTTCTTAAAACAGGTTAAGCCGCTATAACAATTCACTTGCCATTGTGGGTCCACTTGCAGGATGTCCGTGTATCCCATCCACCCGGAAGGACTGGCATGGTTAGCGCCGCTATTGAAATCGGTATAGATGTGAAAACTGGTATGGTACTGGTCCATAGTGGATGTGAGATAGTCGAAAGCGCGACTGGTCGAATCGGCACTCAGATCCAAAACATAAACCATACGTACCCGCTCGGTAGCATGATTTCCGGCTGTGTCACTAACGTTGAAAGACAAACGGTAAGAACCTGGAACGCTGCTATCAACCAAACCCCGGGTCACCACCCTGGCGCTAATATCACCATCTCGATTATCCGTTGCACAAACCGGCTGAAGCACATAAGGTTGCCCTATTTGCAATATTTGAGTATTTATCCCATTCAAATCGATTACAGGCACGGTTTCATCATACGGTGTATTTCCATTGAAATACTCCAAAATTGCCAGATCGGTTTTTACATAATCATATACTTTCAGTTCGTCGATTTGACTGCGTGAAAAACCGTACCATCCAACCCATCCGACGCAAAAGTTACCGGCCGGGTTAGGGTTGGAACCGGATACGATACCATCATAATTGGATTTACAAGCACCATCCCAACATACTTTAAAATTGGTTTGTGTCCCTTGGATTTGCCAAACTGCAGTTACCAGGTGCCAACGATCGTCATGGGCAATGGGTGCCGGTCCCCAGGCTTGATCGAAACTGTTACTGACATTCTTCACTTCCATGATGATATGATCAGCATTCTTAAATATCCCTCTGCTGTTCGCAGAACCCAATCCGCCAATATCAAAAAAACCCAAACGATTGGCGTTAGGTGTCTTGACCCAGAATTCCAGCGTTCCCTGGCTCAGGTCCAGGTTACCTTGTAGGGGATAACAAACTCTGGTGGAATTAGAGAAATCGGCTGCATTTCCCACCACTCCGGGAACAATATTCGGCCAAGCAGATCCCGCAGAAGCACCATTAACTTGCATTTGATCGAGGCTGTCAAAACTTTCGTGAAACAACAAAGTATCGGCCTGCGTAACCTGCATGCTGAGGATTAAATAGATAGCGCAAGACAACTGGATAATTTTCATTCACCCCTCCTTCCCTTGCGTTGTTGGTTTTGTCGTTGGTTTTGTCGTTGGTTTTGTCGTTGCCAAACTCAACGACTAAATTGCGTTATTTTTTTCATTCAATATTCCTGTAACGCAAAAGCAAGGCCAGCTTACTTCATGGGGTCGGCCACTGTAAATGGTTGATTTAATGGAAATCACTGGTCCGTGTGATCGCATAACACTCAACCAATAACTCTCAGTAATACATTGCCATGTATTACTGAGATTATAGAGGTTTGCCCTACGCGAGGTATGTGATGATAATCTGTCGGTACGGGTCTGTAAGAAAAACGGATAGACGGCAGTTTTGTTATAATCGTGAATTTTTCAGGATTCTAATTAGTAATACACATTCGCCGCCATGATATCCTCCAGCTTGATCGGGTAAGTATACTCGCCCCCTCCAACATAGGTTTGGATGCGAATGGTCTTATCGTCCACGCTGCGCAGAAATCCTTTGCGTTCACCATAGGCGGTTTGTACTTTGATGCCCTTACCAAGATATTTCATCAACTGGGATTTTCTAACCGGCAACAAGCTCGCCTGCTTAACAATAGGCTGGAGACTGGCAGCCGTAATCGGTTCCGGCAATTGACTTTCAACCTTAGCCGGCACTTTATCTTCTTTGTCGGCTTTGTTTAAGCTTTCAGACGCATCGGCAACCACCTCTTCGTTAGTCCAACGAATGGTTTCCATATCGATATCTGCACCATTGATGCTCAAATCCATTCCCAACATACGCATCGCATCAGACGCCTTGTAAAACTTCAAGCTAGTGAGTGAAATGTCGTCAGTGGGTTTCAAGCTCAATTGCAAAACGCCACCTTCTTTTAAGTAACGACTGTATGCCTGAGCCAGATTTTCCGGAAAGACGGCCCCGAACTTGCGCGACATACCGTTTAAGTTGGCCTGAACATATTCATCTAATGAGCCGTTGTTGTTGGCCGCGCAATAATTATTACGGCGTTTATAGTAGCTGGAATCCGCCATTTTTAGTTTCAGCCGGGAGATGGTCGGTTCTTTATCGGCTATCTTGGTGAGCAAATTGCGATCCGGGTCAATTTTAAAATGCAGTTCCAGTTCAGCATTGCCCATATCCTTGGTATTGATCTGGCCGACCATTTTGAACTTATTGGTAAATTCGCTATGGTTAACCTCGAAGCGAAAATCGGCTTGAACTTTGGTGTACCCCATAACGAGATAATCATCGAAAGTGAACATTTCGGAACCCGTACAACCGATGGCATCCATATTTTTGAAATCCATTTTTGATTCCCGTGCCGCCGCCTGCTGATATTGGGCTTCACTGAGCAGCCTGAACATATCATACTTAAGATTGGTCTGCAGATTACTCACTTCCCAAACAAATCTCTCGGGTGGGCGCTCCATGGATTTACGAGTCAATTGTAACAACTCAAGAAAATTATCAGTGCTAAGCCGGAATTCTGAAATTGTGATTTCACCGGGAGCCAAACGTGGTTTTATAACGATGTCCTGAATACCAATGTCACCGTCTATCGTACTGAATACGGAGTCATATTGGATGTCCACAACCGACCGGATTGGCGCGATGGCCTTATCAAGGCTCGACTGAAAATTGTACAAAATATAACCCTTTACCGCACCGTACAAAATTACTGGCACTATCAAAAGTTTGGTAATGGACATAGTTGATTCCTCCTCCAAGGAATTCGATCTGGGGCGTCAGAAGAAACCTGGATACTGATAGTAGTAGTTATATAGAAATGCTAACACAGAGTTGGAATTTTACACAAAGTGATCGCCTTTGTTTAATTTTTCCGGCACTACTTAACTCTACTTATCACTACTTAAGTATCTTTGTAGGTCATATCAGTACATCAATTACCGAAAAATAGTCGTGATCTCCATCGGCACTCAAAGTAGAATGCCAACTTCCTTTTTTCCATGAACTTAATAACGCTTTAGATAGTTTACTTTAGTTTTGCCGGTCAACTCGAAGTATTAATATTTTTTGCAATCCCTTCTGTAGTTGTTGTCGTAGTCGTTTTTTACTTATGGAACCTCTGATTAATTCCTGAATGGCGAGGCGAAAAACGCAGGGAATATCGGGAATATTCTCAAGTTTTTCAACGAAGCAATTGACAATTTAGGCCTCATATATGCCATTCACGGAGTTAATCAGAGGTTCCTTAACTAATAATCAGCTGTATCTTCTGTGGAGGAGCTTTTTGTGACAACCATAAAAATACCTATGAAATTGGGGGCCTTTGCTATTGGTTTGTGTTTTCTTACCACCGGTTTTGCCCATGAACCCAGAGATAATGTGGCCGACGGTGCCTACAACATCGTTGTTGGCTACAGTGCAGAGCCGGTATATGCCGGTGTGGCTAATGGCATGGACCTCACTATACGCAATCCGGACGGCAGCGCTGCGGATGTTCAAGACATTGATTTGGATATTACGGTGTTGTATCTGGAAACAGATGCGATGGATTCGAAAGTCAAAGCCTCTGCATTACTTACCGGTGAATTGAGGCGTAATCGGTCTACACCCAATAATTTTGACATTGATTTTATGGCTACGCGGGCCGGAGCCTATGGCTTCATCATCAAAGGTATGATTGATGGTAATATGATTGATGAAAAATTTGTTTGTGGCGGTGGATCGCAAAATCCTGAGGGGCGATCTTTTGGCTGCACAGGTTCTTTGCAGAAATTTCCCGGTGGCAAAAAGCACAGGGATGATGACTGATCTGTGCCTTTACAACATCAGGCGGATAGGTTCCTCTATCCGCTTTTCCAACCAGTCATGGCAGGTGCCAGTCACTATAACCCTTTGCCGGATTCCCTCTATCAAGTAATTAAAAAAATCATTAGAGCAGTACACAATGCGATAAGCAAGGCTTGTAGCCCGGACATAAACCAATGGCTACCGCTTACCCGACCCAGAAAAACGCCGAGAAAAAATATGCAAGTAAACGATAAACCAATTGCGCTGGTAACCGGGTCTGCGGGTAAAGCTACACCGCGCTGAGCCATCCACAAAGGTGAAATAATGAACAAGGAAATCAATAATGGGGACAAACCGTTTATCAGACCCACCCACACCGGTACCCAGCGAGTTGCCTTAATGTGATCGGATCCGCTAAGATCGTTTGCAACCATTGCGTCTTGCAAGGATTTGAGATCTTTTTGACGCTCAGCTTTTTCACTCAAATACGCGCTGGTAATTCCACTCATCGCCAACGCGATGGCAGCCCCAACACAGGCGGGAATTACAATATTGAGATTTACACCCTTGCCCACATAGAAACCCAACAATAGCCCCAACATGGTCAGTGCGCCGTCAAATCCGTTAACCACAAAGTAGCGTCGGGAAATATCTTCAACCCGGGTTATGGCAAACAAGCGCCGGATGGTTTTAAGACTGGTCATGAACGCAATTAAATTTCGTTACTACTATCAGGAACATTGACCACATCCACACCATCCACACTGTGTAATGACCCACCCATTTGGCTGATAACAGCGACAATTTCATTCATTTCAAGCACCGGTGCTTGAATAGTGATTTCCAATGTCTCCGTCTTTTCGTCCATTTCAACGACTTTCAGTGCAACATGCGCCTCGTTGATATGTGCTGCTATTGTCCGGGCAAATTCCAGACTGTCCGGTTGATGTGGTTTTAAAACATCCAACACCAACCGAGTAACCCGAACCATATTCCTACCTCCTTTTTTGCCTGCCTACTGACACTATTGGATCAATTCCGACTCCAAGCGATGCGTAACAAAACATCTTCCTTGCCGTAATGATATTGAATTTCTCCGCCATGGGCTTTTTTAAGTGCTGTTCCTACTCCCCGAGCCAAATGGGCATCGGTGAACTGCACCTGCAACTCAGAGTCCACTTCCCGCATTGCCATCACCCGTTTTAAGGGATGGTTCAATTTCTCTCGGACCTCATAATTGTGTATTAAATTGATTATGTCTCGTTTGTGTGTCTCAACGTAACCGCCCGACAGATTCAAATAGGCAGCCGGTACTTTATCTCGTATACGGGAGCAGGCCGGGCAGTAGTGGTGGTATTGTATTTTCTGAAATCTTTCCCAGGTCCAGTGTCCTCGCGAATAAACCGCGTAGCATTGCGGGCATTGGGTGGCGCTTTTTAATTTCAGTTTGGAATGGTAGGGATCATGTTGCAGTTCCTTTATAAATCGGTCCCGGCGTACAGTATTTTTTCCAGGTTTATCAATCACATGCATAACGGTGTCTCCGTTACTTGTTGACCTTGTTATAAGTATGGCACAGAGTGGAATTTTTGACCTGTTTTCGATCAATCCACCTGTTTCTATTTCTTTTAATAATTTCACAAAGTGAAATGATTCGTTGTAACTGTTGACCCAATGTCACATTGTTCCGGGTTCATGGTATTACAGATATTTTGCAATGTTGCGTTCAAGCGGACCACATCCTATCCCGATAAATAACACGAATAATCAACTACTTTCTAATTCCGGGACCATTGGCTGTATTTGCAGGAATCCGCGGGAGGTGACATATGAAAAATTTGAAACTGATCGTAATTTCCGCGATAGTCATTTTAAGCTTTGCGCACCAAGTCCACGCCAAAGCGACATACACTTTTGGCATCGTACCGCAACAGGCAGCCGGAAAATTAGCACGTTTGTGGAGTCCTTTTTTGGACTACCTGAGCAGAGAAACGGGCCTTTCCTTTCAATTTGCCACAGCGAAAGACATCCCGACTTTTGAAAATCGATTAGCCAAAAGCGAATATGATTTTTCGTACATGAATCCCTACCACTTTGTATACTTTAATGAACGCGCCGGTTATCAGGCCCTGGTAAAAGCGCAAGACAAGAAAATTCGAGGGATTGTAGTGGTGCACAAAGATAGCCCCTACAAAAAACTGTCCGACTTAAAAAATCAACACTTAGCCTTCCCCTCCCCTAACGCTTTTGCCGCCAGCATACTGCCTAGAGGCGAACTGGAAAACCAACAGATTCCATTCAATCCGGAATACGTTTCTTCACATGATTCAGTTTATATGAATGTGGCGCATAAAACCTTTGCAGCGGGCGGTGGTGTAATGCGTACTTTTAAGAGCTTCAATCCTGAACTAAGGAAACATCTGCGAGTGCTCTACAAAACCAATGGCTATACTCCACATGCGTTTGCGCATCATTCCAGGATTCCTAAAGAGCACATTACCCGAATATCCCAAGCCCTACAAAAAATGCACACCACGACAGAAGGAAAACAACTATTAGCCTCTCTGAAGTTAAAAGGTCTGATCCCGGCCAAAAACAGCGATTGGGATGACGTTAGAAAACTGAAACTTCAATAACTAACGTGAAACCATGATAACGAAAGAAAACCAAAGTGTCATTCCGACTTAAAACCATACTTGGCATTGCCGTGATCGAAATTCTTTTGGTCACCATGATCATTTCATTTGGTTTAACCTGGCTGAAGGAATCCAACGAATCCTCCTTACACACACAAGCGGATAATATTTCCCATTTATTGGCTACGACCGCCAAGGATGCAGTCATTTCCTACGATGTTGCCACTCTGGACGAATTTCTAAACAACCTGCATGAAAAAAACGGTGTTGTATTTGCCCGTGTTTCGGGAAAATTCGGTGTACTGTCAGAGGTAGGCAATATTGAATTGTTACAGGAATCAATAGACAATCCTAAACTAACTCATAGCCCAAATATTCCTATTGTCCATGAACACAATCACAAGCACGAAGCAAATGATAAACATATAGAAAAACATCTCATATACAAGGGCGTACACATTGTTACGGTAGAAATTGCTGAGGGCGGCAGCGTATATGGAGAAATTTCATTAGGGTTTTCCAACGAGCATATTAGTGATTTAATAAAGGATGCCGCCCAAAAAGTCCCTTTGATCGCCTTAAGCGGCATTCTGTTGTCTGCCCTGTTTTCGTTCGCACTGGGCACCTATTTAACCAAACAACTGAGCCTTCTACGCAAAGCGTCCGTAGCAATACGCGAGGGCCAGTTAGGGGTACAAATAGATGTCAAAGGATCAGACGAATTAGCCGAGACTGCACGTGATTTCAACAGTATGTCGAGCAAACTGGAAACCATGTATGCAAACCTGAACCAAACCTTGAAAAAGTCTCAAGATCTAGCGATTGATTTACAGGAAAGCGAACATTATACCAATACGATTATCCACAGTGTGGCCGACGCAATTATTTGCACCGATACCAACGGGCTGATCGAACGAGTTAACCCGGCATTTTGTAACATGTTTGGCTATTCTGAAGTTGAAATCATTGGAAAAAACGTCAGCGTATTGATGGCGGATCTAACTGAAGAGAAACATCAAACCTATCTATCCAATTTTCTCGCAAAAACGAATAGGCAATCCACCGTTCTGAATTCGCGCCGTGAATTTACCGCCAAGCGAAAAGACAATAGTCAATTTCCTATCTCGTTGGCTGTTAAACCGGTCCAGCTCATTGACGAATTGATATTTGTTGGCTTGATCCAGGATACAACCACCTACAAAGAAGCGGAACACAAATTGATTCAAGCTAACAAAGAAGCGATTGCAGCCAGCAAAGCCAAAAGCGAATTTCTTGCCAACATGTCGCACGAAATTCGCACGCCCATGAATGGTGTTATCGGTATGCTTCATTTGGCCGGAAAAACCAAGGATGATAGCCTTAGAGAAAAATACATTCATACTGCAATCGGTTCTGCTGACATTTTATTAAACATAATTAATGACATATTGGATTTCTCCAAAATCGAAGCCGGCAAGCTCAACCTGGAAAATATCACTTTTAATCTACGCAAAATCGTTGAAGACACCGCCGACCTTTTAAGTCAGTTGGTGCAATCCAATAAGATTGAAACCGTATGCTTTTACGACTTTAATATTCCAGACCATATTTTCGGTGACCCTACGCGCATCGGTCAGATCCTGATGAATTTGTGCAGCAACGCGGCTAAGTTCACCGAAAAAGGCTGCATCAGCATTTCCGCGACCTCGAAAACAAGTGGGTTTGATTCCTGTTTGATACGCTTTGAAGTTACGGACACGGGCATAGGTATAGAAAAAAATGTCAGCGATAAATTGTTTTTGCCCTTTGAACAAGCCGATGGTTCCACCAGCCGAAAATACGGGGGAACCGGCTTGGGGCTGAGTATATGCCGGCAACTGGTGGATATGATGGGGGGTAAGATTGGTGTAGATAGCGAATTCGGGAAAGGGACTACTTTTTGGTTTGAAATAGACTTTAAAAAAGATTTACGGGAAACATCTTATTCACCCGCCACCGTTAGCGGCAAAACGGTACTTCTAGTGGATGACAACCGCACCAATGTGGCGGTGATGTCCACCTATTTGAGGGGGGTGGGATTTGAGGTACTGGAATGTCTGGACGGAAAACATGCGATTACTCTAGCCGAGGAGCTTAACCGAAAAAAAGTAGATATAGATCTGGTTATCATGGATATGCAAATGCCTGAGTTGGATGGCATGCAAACCGCAATTTTACTGCACGCCATCGAACAATTTCGATCTACACCTATCATGATGGTAAGTTCCCTGTGCCCACCCGACAAGATCGACTCCAAAACCGGAATTCGGCTATTTATGAACAAGCCCATACGGTACGAACAGTTTATTGAAAACGTATTTTCCCTGTTGGCTGATGATGCTGCAGCTGCAACCGACGATGCCACACCTGTTGATAACTCCGACATTCCGGCTGCTACGTTTGCCACTTCCGCTGCGGTGGTTCTGGCGGAAGACAATATTGTCAACCAGGAAGTCGCTATGGCGATGTTGGAATTTTTGGGGTTGAAACCTATTTTGGCGGAAAACGGCCAAGACGCGGTCAATCTCCGATTTGAGTCCCCGGTTGACTTCATTTTTATGGATTGCCAAATGCCAATAATGGATGGATATACGGCAACAAGCGAAATACGCCGCTTGGAAGAAGAACGGGGCCTGAATCGAGTTCCCATTATTGCTTTAACTGCCAATGTGATGGCTGATGATATTGAACGTTGTACACAATCCGGCATGGATGACCATATACCCAAGCCTTTATCCGAACAGCACTTAATTGAAATGCTGAATAAATGGCTGCCTCACTCAAACAAGGAGACAAATTCAATGACGAAACCCAATGCTAGTTCGGAATATGACAATATACCAAGGCTGAATACGGAATGTATAGATGACCTGTATTCCAAGGTGGGAGACCGGCTCCTGTCAATATTAGATAAATACAAAACTAACTCTGCGTCTTTACTGACACAGATTGATGATCATCTGGGGTCGGGTGACTTGGATAAAGTTCATGCTAATGCCCACACCTTAAAAGGCAGTAGCTTGACAATAGGGGCCAATTTGTTAGGGGAACTGTGCAAGCAACTGGAACAATGTACCAGGGATAATGACAGTGAATCGGCAACACAGCTCGTGACCAGAATTCACGTGGAATTTGCGAAAACATTGGAACTTATAGACACCCAGTTGGACGCCAAGAAAAAAATCGCTTGATCAGTCGAGTTAGACCGACTAAAACAGAACCGTACGAACCATCCTGATGGATGACAATCCTGTGCTACTGTCAGGCTATCTAAGATGCGAGTTGAATCATACAGGTTCTGTTTTTTTCTCTTAATTCCTGTATGAAACCCGCCGTATATTCCTGGTTTAGTTTCAAAGTTTCAATATCAACACTTTGCTTCAGAAACTCCTTTTTGTATAAATCGTGCTTTTGAACCGATTCCATATTTGCATCGCCCGTCAACGACAAAATTTTCAAATACACCGATTCCAAACTGGCTTGCGATATAGACACTGCATTAAACACCTCATCATGGAGCAGCAGCTCCAAAGCATAGACAATGCAGTTGACAGCATGTACCGCTTGCAACTCAGCCCCTGTAGCGTCTTCTTCTATTTGAGGGGTATGTAATAGGTGCTCGCCAATGTGTTGTTCAAAAACACCGTCGTCTACATCAACGCCGCAAAGCCGGTCAAATGCCATATCCAAGGATGATGTCACCCTATGATCCAGAGAATCACCGTTTCTGTCCATAAAATCTTTTAAACACGGCAAGTGCCTCTCCGCACACAATAACGCAAAAAAAACCCGACCTTTATGGTCCAATTGTTCCAGTTTAACTCCCAAATCGTGGCTACTAAAGTCAGAAGGCATATTATTCCGGTTCATTAACTATATGAGTATCTTTTACAATATGAATATCGCGTTGCGGAAAAGGAATTTCAATACTATTTTCCCGAAAGGCTTTATCGATGGCGAAATTAATATCACTAACCACATTGGTCCGTTCGTCAATATTAAATATAAAGCAACGTAATTCGAAATCCAGTGAACTTTCCCCAAAACCCAGGAATAATACTTTTGGATCAGACACATTTTGTCCAACCGCAACGGAGGGGTGGGCCTGGGCTATCTCCAATAAGATTTTTTGCACTTTTTCCGTATCCGTGCCATAGGCCACCCCAATGGGAACTCGAATTCGTCCCCGGGTATCGTACAACATCCAATTGGTGACCTGGCCGGAAATGAGTTCCGAGTTCGGGACAATAACATCGGCACGATCGAAAGTTTGTATCTGCGTGGAGCGAATGCGAATCCGCTTAACATAGCCTTCTGTGTTTCCTACCACAATCCAATCACCTGTTTTCACCGGCCGTTCGAACAACAAAATCAAACCGGACACAAAATTGTTAACCACATTTTGCAAGCCGAAACCAATACCTACAGACAATGCCCCGGCAATAATGGCTACATTCGTAAAAGTAATTCCCGCCACACCCAAAGTTACCAATATGGCCAAAGCCACCCCGATGTAGCCCCCCATGGTCACGACGGTTTCCCGCGCGCCAAGCCCCAATCGGGTTTTAGTAACCCACTTGTTTTCCAGCTGAGATTTAAACCAACTGTTTATCAGTATTAAAATGGAGAACGTGAGTACAGCCAACAAAATACGGGACGGCACTATTTTCAACGATCCGATAGTAAATCCTTCCCTCACCAACAGTAGTATTTGCGGTAGCAGTGTTTGCGAAAACCCCCAGAAAACCAGAACTACCCAAGCCAGGGTAATCCATAAGAGAGAATGAGATACAAACCGAAACCATAATTGTCCGGGTAATTCTTCGCCTTGTTTTAAACCCAAAATACGTCTGATGCTTCTATGATAGCGGCGCCGGCCCTGCTCCAGCCCATCGAAAAAATCCTGTAACAGCTGGCCGACCAACAGGCCAACGCCGAGGATTACGAGACTTCCGTACATCAAAACCAGGACGGTAAAGGAAAAATTTCGGTAACCGCTCCACTCGGAAACTAAAACTGCAACCAGAATAAACTGAATGAGTAGACGCACGAAAGAAGTGCCTGCAAAAGTCGGAAACTCGCCCAACAATCGAGTAATCCAAATCAGATTCAGGATAAGAAAACCCGCGTACACTCCTCGCGTCAGCAACACTGTGTGTTCCGGTAGACTCTGTTGCAGTAAAGTAGAAAATAACAAGTAGCCAACAAAAATCAGAATTAAAAATAACTCCAAACGCCGCGCCAGTGACTGCGCCGCTTTTGACGGTAAACTAAAGCACAGCACGGCTGGTGCCGGTGGCCACAGTAATAAACGAATCACCGCATTTATTAAAAATACCAGAGGTAAGCCATAGACCACCCATTCTACAAATGCGATTTCCTCTCTGCCACGGAACAAAACATATATGTAGGCAGCCACAAACAAGCTGGGCAATATGTAAGGTGCATAGTGGGAGAAACTAATACTAACCGAGCGATGGAAACAGGATGAAAAATCTTCGGTCCAGGAACGTTTCTCAGCCCAGCTGCGGCAAAATAAGCGCAAACTTACCCCCATTCGAACGCACGCCAAAACCGCCAGCAACAAAATTAAGGCATGCACCCCACCGATATCATTGAGGCCTGACTGGGAGGTAAAAAAACGTCGGGTGGAAACAAACATCTCCTGCAGTTTTTTAGCGCTGTCTTTTAACAATAACTCCGAAAACGTAGGGCCTTGGGCAAACAGACGTTTAGCGCGACGCTTTTTTATCTCCGTACTGACTACTTCCAGCAACTCCTGACTGAGTTGATTGCGAACCTGACAGTTCGCCAGCGTTTTTTCCACTTCCTGCTTTTCGCGGCTCAATGAGTCTCTTTGCTTGGTTACCTCAGTGGCTTCACCTTTCAAAGGTTCACTGATGGCTGCCAAATCCTTACTAATGAACTCTATTTTTTTTTGGGATTCTTCTATACAACGGTTGGCAGCGCTGGACAGCGCGTTTAACGACTTGGTCCATTGCGTCAACGCGTCTTCCGAGGCACGCTGATTTTTCAGGTCAGACTGTATGGCTTTAATGGTCTGTAAATCGCTGGGATCTCCATTCTCTTCGGCGTGAACCCCGGAGAGCATCCCAGTTAGCAACAAAACCAGCACAGCCAATTGTTGCGTCAATCTTGATAGTTGAACTATTGAAAAAGTTGGATTCGACATTATTTTGATTCTGCTATTACCAATAGTTAGTAGTATAAAAGCATTATCTCGGTTTGCCGAACTATTCGTGAAATAAATTATCTATACGAGCATGAGACCATTTCGAAAAACAGTGAACTTATCCAGGAGATAAATGAGGATGATTTCAAAACAACCCGCCTTGCGTGATCACTATCACAAGGCAAATCACAAAATAATCACTGCCCTGTGCTGGCTTTTACTATTAACCGGAGCCTCTGCCCAGGCCTCCTGGTTCGGTTCGAGTTCTCCCACCATTGCTCCCATGTTGGAAGAAACCATGCCCGGAGTGGTTAATATTTCAACAAAAACCACTATCCGTGCGCAAGAAAATCCCCTTTTTAACGATCCGTTTTTTCGACGTTTTTTTGATTTACCCCAACAGGAACCGCGCGAGCGTAAGTCTCAAAGTCTGGGGTCCGGCGTCATCATCGACGCCGAAAACGGCTACATCGCCACCAATAATCATGTAATCGACAAGGCAGACGAAATCAGTGTCACCTTACGCGATGGTCGTAGCTTTGACGCAAAAGTCATAGGAAAAGACCCCGAAGCCGACCTGGCCGTTCTCAAAATTCAAGGCGATAAACTCACCTCCTTAAAATTTGCCGACTCCGACAAAGCCCGTGTGGGTGATTTTGTAGTGGCTATTGGTAACCCCTTTGGCCTCGGTCAAACCGTGACTTCCGGGATTATCAGTGCCATGGGGCGCAGCGGTTTAGGCATAGAAGGTTACGAAGACTTTATTCAAACCGATGCATCCATTAATCCCGGCAATTCGGGTGGTGCACTGGTCAATTTTCAAGGAGAACTGGTGGGGATCAATACCGCCATTATTGGCCCCAGCGGTGGAAATGTGGGTATTGGCTTTGCCATACCCAGTAATATGGCTAAGGACATCATTGAACAATTGATCCAGCACGGTGAAGTCAAGCGCGGAAAATTGGGGGTGATGGTACAGCAACTGACACCCGATTTGGCCAAGGCCTTTGATATTCCCTTTGGCAAAGGTGTTCTGGTGAGCCAAGTCCAGGAAGGCTCTCCCGCTCACCGAACCGGTATCCGCCAAGGCGATGTTGTCATTGCTGTAAATGAAGAGAAAATCACTACTCCGGCCCAGTTACGCAATGCCATCGGCCTACAAAGGGTAGGTAAACAAATCAGCATTACAGTGTTACGCCATGGCAAGGAAAAGGTCTTCAATGTACGTATTACCGAGCCTGAAAACCATGCCAAAACCGAAGTGATGGAAGGTGATCAGGAGGTGGACAGTGACAAATCCAAGCGCCTGGCGGGAGCGTTTGTTGTGGAAATAGGTCCCGGCCACCCCTTGTACGGTGAAATCAATGGTTTGGAAGTTAAAAAAGTACGACGTAACAGCCCTGCAGAAAAAGCCGGCCTGCGTCGTCATGACATTATCGTATCGGTTAACCGAAAACCGTTAAAATCCATTAAACAACTGCGCAAAGCCCTAAATTCCAAACATAGTGTGTTGTTAAACATTCGCCGCGGTGACGGCGCTCTATTCCTTGTTGTTGAATAGATGGTAATCAGTATGAGCGTGGGTTTTCCAACGGGAAGAGTGTGACGTACAGGGAGACAGCAGGTCTCCCTGATTACAAGGGAAAATGGCAGGCGACCTTATGGACCTCGCCGGATTGTGTTTCCAATAGCTCCGGTGCTCGGAGTAAACACTCGCTGGGTTTACCACGGTTAAGGTACTCCGGACAACGTGATGCAAAGCGACAACCCTGAGAGTTTTGCGCAAAATCAAATACTCCCCAGGATATCCCGCTATCAGTGACGTTTTCGGCTTCCGCGTTATCTTTATGAACCAATGATGACCAAAGAATTTTAGTATAAGGGTGGCGAGGGTTTCTTATTATGGCCTCGGAGGCCCCCAGTTCCACGATACGGCCCAAGTACATCACGGCTATTTTGTGACTGATTAATTCCACCAACTGCAAATCATGTGAAATAAACAGATAACTCAACCCCAAGTCAGTTTGCAAATCACGCATCAGGTTTACCACCTGTGCCTGAATAGATACGTCCAGAGCACTGGTGGGCTCATCAGCAACGATCAGTTTGGGTTCTACTGCCAGCACTCTGGCTAAACCGACCCGTCGTTTCTCACCACCGGACAACTCGCTGGGAAAACTGGTAAGTTTGTTTTTCTTAAAGTTAACCATTTCCAGAAGTTCATAGACTCGATTCCGTACTTGACCTTTATCCAGACTTTTTTGATGAATCTTCACGGCCTCGGCCAGAATATCCCCAATCCGCATTTTAGGGTTCAAGGCGGCATCCAAATCCTGAAAAATCATTTGAATCTGACTGCGGTACTGGCGAAACTCCCGGTTCGTTATATGAGTGATATCTGTACCGTCGTATATAATATTACCCGAGGTCGGTTGTACCAGCTTAACTATGGACTTACCGGTTGTGGTCTTACCGCAGCCGGACTCCCCCACCAGACCCATAGTCTCGTTTTCCTTTAAGTTAAAACTGACATCGTCCACCGCAGGTACGGTAGATTGGGCAGTGCCGAAGAACCCGCCATGATGAGCATAGTGTTTGCTCAGATTCTTGACTTCCAAAATAGTCTTAGACATGAGCCACTTTAACCTTTTTCAAACAACCAACACCGAATGTGATGTTTACCGTCCATTCTAAACAAAGGCGGTTCCTGAGTTTTGCATTTGCTTTCACATTGAGTCGTGAATTTTTCGCAGCGCGCATAAAAGCGGCAACCCTGAGTCAGATTAATCGTATCCAGAACCTCTCCGGGAATAGCCGGTAATCGACCGTTTGCATCCACATTACTCAAATCGGGGATCGACGCCAGTAATGCCCGCGTATACGGATGGCTGGCATCTTCATTGGCTTTTAACACCAATTCCGCCGGACCGTTTTCCAGTACTTTGCCGCCATACATCACCGCTACTGAATCCGCCAACTTAGTAATAACACTGATGTCGTGACTGATCAGTATCGTGGTAATCCCCAAATCTGTTTGTAACTCCTGCAATAACTCCACTATTTTGCTTTGTATGGTGGCATCCAATCCCGTGGTTGGTTCATCGGCAATGAGTAAAGAAGGTTCCGAGGAAAGTGCCATGGCAATCATCGCTCGTTGACACATCCCGCCGGATAAACCGTGAGGATAGTTTTCGAAACGCATACCGGGTGAGTCGATTTTCACTCTTTCCAGCCAACTGATGGCTTTTTCTTTTGCTGAATTATTGTCTTTGATCTCGGTATGCAGCTTAATCATTTCACTTATTTGCTTACCAATGGTTTCATAGGGGTTCATGGCTGCTTTGGGATTTTGAAATATCATGGATATTTGCTTACCCCTGACCGTAGCCATATTCTTTTCCTGTTGCTTTTTCCAAGCCCGGTTATCTTTACTAAGCTTGAGTATTTTGCCGCTATTGTGTTCCAATTCGACGTATTGCTCTAAGCCTTCCAAAAGATTGACAGGATTTCCTTTCTGATTCAATAACACCTTACCGGTTAATACACCGGGATTGGCGCTGATCAGCCCCATGGTGGATAACATGGTAATGCTTTTACCACTTCCACTCTCACCTACAATTCCCAAAGTACTCCCTTGCTCTATGGTTAAATCCACTCCATCCACAGAGCGGATGAAAGCCTGTTTGGCACTGGAATAGAAGTAGGTACGAAGGTCCTCTATTTGTAACAAGGGAATATGTTCCACCTACCGCTCCTTGCGTTCCAATACGTTGTTTAGCCCATCACCTAATAAGTGAAAGCCAAGTACGGTCGCTAAAATTGCTAAAGCCGGCGCTGTAGAAGGCCAGAAGTTACCTTGCATGAGATAATTGGATCCCGACTGAACCATATTGCCCCAGGAGGGCACCGGCTCCTGCACACCAAACCCCAAGTAGCTCAAACTGGTTTCGATTAAGATCGCTTCCGCCATGCCAAGAGTTGCCTGTATCAACAAGATAGAACGACAGTTGTACCAGAGGATGTGTTTTAGAATAATCTGATAGGTTGGTAACCCCATAGCAATTGCCGATTCGACAAAGTTACGTTGCTTAAGAAATAATATTTTGCCACGCACCAGACCAGCCACAACCGGCGCTGTAGTTAAACCAACCACTATCATGATGATATAGATATTCGGAGTAAAGGCGGCAATAAACAGCAAAATTAACACCAGTCGAGGAAAAGAATCGATAAGATTGGAGAAATACTCAACCACCGATTCCACACGCCCACCCTGATACCCTGACAAAATCCCCATAATTGAACCAAGACTGAGAGATATGAATATGGACAGAAGTCCAGGAACAAAATACGCTTGAATCCCAATTATTAAACGGGACAACAGATCTCTACCCATATAATCCGTGCCCAGAAAATAGCCGGATGTCAAAGGCGCAACCATCATATTTTCCAAGTCCATACTGTCCGGATCACTAGGCAACCAATTCAACGCACCCAAGCCATAGGATACCAATACCGTGGCCAACACCAACAAACCATAGACGATGTAAATCAAATCGATTTTGGAACAGGTTTTCCAAAGCGGTAGATGTGAGTACTCATCTATGGTTTCGGTAGTTTGTATATATCGGGTTTTCACTCGTTGGATGCTCGCGGGTTAACGGAGATGTAAATAAATCTGTTACAAAGACTGGCAAAACGGACAAACACAGCCGTGACGATCGCAATGCCCATAATCACCGGGAAGTCTCGATCTAAAGCTGCTTGCCAGGCCAGGCGTCCCATCCCCGGCCAGTTGAAAATCTGTTCCACAATAATCGCGCCACCGATCACAAAAGGGATTTTTGAAGCGATAATCTCGCTCACGGGTAACAGTAGACCCTCTTTAAACGCATGCCTCCAAACAGACGCCCCCTTGGCACGGGCCGTACGAATATATTCTTCGTTTAAAACGCGTCCCAGCTCTTCATGCAAATGACGTACGATTTCACTTATAGCGCCATTACCCACCCCCAGCAGCACGACCGGGACGGCGATATAAACCCAGTTCCAATCAGTCTGAGATCCTGTCAGCACCGGAAACATCCCCAATTTTTGAGTAAACCAATAAATTGCTACATACGCCAACCAAAACAGGGGTAATGCCGATACGATATAAGCAAACATTTTTAAGATCCAAGCTGTCTTGGTACCTGTGTGGATCGCATTGTATATAGAGACAGGTACAGCAATAAGCAATGTCACCAACAAAGCTCCCATCGTCAGCAGCAGCGTTTTTAAACCGCTATTCCAAAGCTCTGCGGCCACCGGCTGACCGTTGCGTAAGGACTCCCCAAAATCCCCTTGCAACATATTAATCAGCCAGGAAAAATATTGGCCATACCAGGTACTGGGTAAACCCAATGCCTGCAGTGCCGCTTCTCTTTCTTCCCCTTGCAGCATACGTCCGCCCAGCATGGCGACAAAAGGATCGCCGGGCGCTAAATACAAAATTAAAAACACAACCCAGCTGACCCCCAATAGCAGCAAAGCGGTTAACAGTAACTCTTTGGCGGATACTGCCACTAATCTTTTAACTTTTTGTTGGCTCATCTGGAGAACTTTGGCTTCCTACGGCGCTTACAAAGAAGCCGATTGATATCCAGGAACGAAGCACTGCTCATTCAGGAGTTAAACAGACATTCCCGAGATATCAACCGGCATTGGTATAGTTTGGTACTCTATTGCTTACCTTTGGGCATATACCAATCATCCGCGAAAGAGAAAAACTTATAGGGATGGATCTTTACGTGTCGAATATTTTTGTTATACCCGGCGTAATTGGTTAACGTCCACAAGAAAGAGTAGGGGTTTTCCTCGGATAAGACAGCGTGAAGTTTACGGTAGATAGTGCGTTTTTTCTCGTGATCCAAGCTCAGTTTGGCCTCTGTAATCAAACCGTCCACTTCCGGATTGGAATATCCGCCAAAGTTGTTCTTCCATGGCCCGATTTCTCCGGAATGAAATAACGAGGATATATCCGCAGAATCGTCAAACACCCAGGATGCAAACATGATGTCAAACTCATGTTTCAAAAACACTGCTTCTTTCCACGCCTGCCATTCCATAAACTCAACCTTGATATCGGCACCGATCTGCTTCAAGTAATTTTGGAACGACAACACGACTCGTTTGGTTGCTTCGCTTTCTTTTGCAATGGGTACCCGCAAAGTCAAATTCAGTTTTTTTCCATCCTTCTGCATCACACCGTCACTACCTTTGCTAAAACCTGCCTCTGTGAGTAAACGTACCGCCTCTTGACTGCTGTATTCCATCGGCTTAACGTCCAAATTGTAGGCCCAACTACCGGGAGCAAAGGGACCGGAAATCACAGTTCCTCGATTATTAAAAAAGGAACGCAACATTTCGTGGCGATTGATAGCCATGGTGAACGCTTTTCTCACCCGCTTGTCTGACAACAAGGGGTGTCGTGTGTTATAACCAAAAAACGCATAGGACAAAGCATTATAAGGTTGTAACACATAGCGTTTGTCACCCTGTAACTCGGGTATGTTTCTCGGATTAACCAATACAGTCATATTAATTGAATTAAACATTAGCGCTTGGTTCATAATATTTTGATCGGCGAATGGCTTAGCCACAAATTGATCCAAATGAGGTCTACCTTTGAAGTATTCCTCATTTGCAACCATTACAATATCTCCATTGCCGGTTACTTCTTTAAGAATATACGGACCCGTACCAATGGGTTGGCGGACAAATGGGTCATCTCGTTTCAAATACTGCCCATTGGCCGGACCATGCTCCGGAATGATCTTAAAAGTAAACTTAGCCAACGCGTTCAAAATGGGGCGTTTCAGGGTAAACTCCACTGTGTAATCGTCCAATTGTTTTACCGACTGGATAAATTCATAACGTACTTTCAGCGGTGTTATAGTCTTGGGGTGCATCATAATTGCGTGTGTAAACACGACATCTTTTGCGGTAAAAGGTTTTGAAACACCCTCTCGCGGATGCCATTTAACATCTTTGCGTAAGGTAAACGTATAAACACGGTTATCATTACTGATGTTCCACTTTTCGGCCAATTCAGGAACTATTTGCTGTTTTTGGTTTATACCAACCAAGCCGTTAAACAGCAACTCGGTGATTCGCATCGCAATCATATCGTTGCTGGTTACCGGGTCTAGAGTAGCCGGTCGCCCGTATTCGCCGTAATTTAAAGTACCACCGTCCGGCTTACCGTCCTTTCTTGGAATCGCCTCTACCGATGAGGCAACGGCGATCAACAATATCGACATCAGTGTCAACTTAAACTGTGTTCTCATCTGGATACCCTCTACATTTATTGCCGTAATATAAGCTTAATAAGCATGGAACCTGCCTACACCACCGTATTACATACAGTGAGTGCAGCCTCTATTTTTTACTAAAAGATCTTTACATCCCCTGCACTTTTGAACTCCATGGAATAGATTCCTTGAACGGCGTTTTGGATGTTTCTTACCACCGGAAATTCTTTACTCAGCTCAAAATATATTTCCAGGTTTTCAGAAAAACTCTTGTTAGCTAAATACACTTTGGCTAAGTTCACCAATAACACCGGATCATTGGTATCTATTCGGTTTTTCATATTCTTATCGCGCCCGGTTTCCAGATATTCTAATGCCACATCGACAATATTCTGTTGTAGATAGTAATTACCAATCGCCATGTTCAATGTTCGAACTGTCTTTCCACTCATTCTATTGGAAACCGCTTTTGCGGATCCCAAAGCTTTATAGCACTTTTGGCTAATTCTGGAACAGGCATTAACCACGTCGGCCAAAACATCGGGATTGGTCTTATTTTCTGCTGCAATCGCTTCCAGTTCTTCAGATATTCCTGCGCCTTTCTTTTGCAAATACTTCACTACCAAGGTTTGGATTCTACCTTTAGTGGCCAACTTTTCCGGTAACTGTACCGTGTGAATTGCCCCAATGTCACTGATGCTGCTTTTATCCGTGGCAAAATACATTGCGGATTCTGCAAGATAGTATTCTGAAACACCCAGGTATTTTTGTTCAGATTTAGCTCGGTTGAGATAAAATTGGGCAGCCTGCCTGAAAACCTCAGACATCGCTTTTGAGAGAGTCATCTTGTAAAATCGCAGGGTTTTTTGCTTTCCAATGTTTTCCACATGGTCCGGCACGGATATGTCCGTCCTTTGCAATAGCTGTAAAGCTTGACCGAATTTTTCCGGCGTTGCATACACCAGCAATACAGCATTGAGTATTCGCGGTGTAATTTTATTGTTGCCAATACTATTAACGAGATCGTCGACTATTTTGCCTGCTTTCTTCTTATCGCTTCCTGTTGTGTAAAGCGCAACAGCCAGCTCTGCCAGGACATCTTTATCGGAGGTCTTGATATTTTTCCAGATATCAATTGCCGCACTCTTGTTCCCCAAATAATAGTTACTTGTTCCGGAGGCAATTGTGCTGATATCCTTATATTTTTTTTCCACTCCCCGCCTGGATTTGAAACGTTTGTAATATTTCAAAGCTTTTAAATGATCACCCATGGAGGCCAAAGCTTCACCATAGTATAAATACGCGTACTTGGACTTGTTTTTTTTAAATCGCTTAATCAATTTCTCCATGTAACGATTTTCGGTTTCCAAGGAAGAATTGTACAATTCCTGATGCAAGATTGAGTTTTTGTGGTACGCCAACCCCAGAGCGAAATTGGCACTGGCGTTATTGCCTAAAGCATGCATTTCCCGTTGCAGAGTCTTTGCGGCTGAGTCGTAATAGTGAGTTTTTAGCAGTTTACCGGCGCTGGTGACCGGATCAGGTTTTGCGAACACAGCCGCCACCCATACTGTACTGGCAACCGCTATAGAAAACCATACTATTTTTTTACCGTTCATTGGGCTATATCTTTAAGTTGGTAATTCTAGTTAAATAAATTCGATCCCATTGATCAACTTGAGTTCGAAATGCTATTACACCGTCTTTGGAACAACTCACATCGTGGTTTATGTTTGTCCCGGTATCCAATTTCCGACTCATTCCCGAACCAATATCAGCAATATAGATGGGACTGTAATCATGCTCGTTGTTTTTCACGTACACGATATGATTCCCGTCCGGAAGCCATGCCGGACCACTGGCCACATCAGGAATCACATTGGTTGCCACCACAAATTGTTTTAGATCTTCCGTTTCAGCTAAGTCCGCATCAACAACAACAATGGACCACTTTTTTGGATTCCCTTCTTCATTGTAATTGCTATAAAAAGCAATCTTCTTTCCATCCGGTGACCAAGTGGGGCTTAGATCATCATAGTTCCATCGGCTTATAGCACGTATGGTAAATCCCTCTCCCGGATTATCCAGAACAAGAATGTCGTGGTTTTCATTACTACCGTACATAACTACTATTTTTTTCCCATCCGGTGACCAACGCGGGTACAAGAAAGATTCATTACCCTGACTGACTCTTTTCAACATCTTAGTCTGCAAATCCAACAAATATATCAACGCCCCTCCGGAGCGTCCCGACACAAACACCACATTGTTTCCAGAAGGAGACCAATGCGGTTGTGCATCTTTTTGCCGTTCCTTGGTTAACCGTACTGCAGCAACGGACTCCAAACCATCAAGATAGATGTCGTAGTTTCCTTCGCCGGCATTGCTCATAAAAACAAATTCCTTACTGTTCGATGACCATGTAAGGTTGGCATTGAAGCTGTTTCCAGCTTCTTCGAGCTCCGGTAGCAATATATCCAAAGCGAAATCCCCTGAGTCCTCTACTTTGGATTTGTGATAAATATTCTTTAGAACATGACCTTGAATCGTTGCAATAACTATTTCCTGTTTGCCGTCGGAAGCGCGTTCAAAGCTCAAAATTCCTCCGTTGGGTGCCCAACGGGGGTTGGAATCATTCTTTCCGATTTCATTTACCGGCATCAACGGACGAACATAGTCCGGTTTCAACGTCAGTTCCTGACTTGTCTCTGCGACCACACCGCCCTCGCCCGAGTCCGGCATCAATTCCTCCGGCTTCACCTTCGCATCAGGAGTGATTGGCGAATCTGTCGTCCTGGCATTTGCGGCGTTTTTCTTGTCCGCAACTTCTTCGGCAGACTTTATTGGGCCCGGTACAGGATCCGGTATCGCAGACAAATCCGTCCAACCACCTTGGTCTGTGCCATTCTTGACATCCGAGTTAGCCCATGTAATTGACCCCGCTAAAAAGAGCGCCAATCCGAATACTTTAACGACTTGTGACAACACCAAACCTCCGGAATTAAGCGTCTACCTTTAACTCATTCCATAAGCGTTGCGCGGTTGCTTTGATTTTCATGTATTCCTGATTTGTCTCCAGTCCTACCGGAAAGAAGTCAAAATATTGCTGCCAAGCTAAATCGGCACTATCCTGAAGCGCCGATTTTCCCGTCAACTTGTACAGATTGTGGAAAGCGATAGCTGAATAATAGTAAGTGTCGTGCAACACCTCATCATAGCTTTCGTTAGGAAAAAACCGCGTATTCTCTTTGGCTGTATTCAGCGCTTTAATGGCTTTTGCAAAGTATTGTGCCGCAGATTTTTTATCCACGTCCAAAATACTATCGCCTTTGGCGTAATACGCGTGTCCCAAATTGGTATACACCACTGCGTATTGTTTCAAAACCAGGTCTTTGACTTCCGGGAGTTCCTGTACGTTTTCAAACTCACGAATTGCGGCATCGTAGTCCTGTTTATCGTCCAAATATATTTGCGCCAGTCGATGTCGTGCTTCGGCGTAGTCCGGGTGCATTGAATTCGTTTGTTTGTACGCTTCTACGGCGGCGTCAATTTTTCCACCGGCGTGAGCCTTTTCTGCAATTGTGACAAAATCTTTGTACAGTGTAATTTTGTTGCTACCGGTTCTATTTTCTTCACTTTTGTTAAACTCGATCACTTCTTCCCAGTCTCGGTAATCTCCACCCAACTGCAAGCGAACCGTATGAAAACCTAAGGTAACATTGTACGGTTTGTTCATAGGAGTAACGCCAATTTGCTCATCGTCGAGGAATACTTTTGCCCCTGCAGGTTGCGATGCCACAGTGAGCATAGAACTGTAGGATTGCATCACGAATTCGTAGTTTTGGTTATTGGACTCCGGTTCAACTGATTTCATGATTTGCTTGTAACCGTGTTTGTAGAGAACCAGGTCCAGGTCCCGGCCTACTCTGGCTGGGATTTTTATCGTTCCACTACGGTTAGTAATTCCCACCCATTTTTCTTCGGCATAAACATTAACACCGGGCAAGGGTCTGGTATCTGCATCCACGCCGCCTTTTATGTTCAGTTGTACAAACTCGCCTTCCTTACCACTGGGCGAGTCAATTCGAACTACCCTATCGCCAACTTTTACTTTCTTTTTGATGGTTTCCAAGGTTGTATACTTACTACGCGCACTGTCTACTTCGGTACTGCCAATAGCCACCGTTTTGACGACGCGGCCCGCAGCGTCGCTTTTTACCGATCGAATTTCAAATATATCGTTTCTGGACAAGGGGAATAAGTCATCACCGAGATTTATACGGTAATTATCTTTGTCCACCGCAGTCACCATGCCCTCAAACGGATACCGTTCCAGAACTGTTTCTACAATTTCACCTACAGCCCGGCCGATCCTCCAATTACTGTCACTACCTGACGTTGCCACATGACTCATTACCAATTGACCGTCTTTGCGGTGGAAATTGACTTCAATAACGTAATCATTGTTCGGACTTCGACTGACGCTACCCAACACCAGCAGATCGAGATTTCGAGCCAATCGGTTCTTTTCCCATCCTTTGCTTTTCAGTTTTTCCATACTCAACTTTGAGTTACGAACCAGTTTCACCAACTGAGTTTCCGGAACTTCTTCAAAAGCCTTGGATTCCTTGAAAAATCTTTCCTGGAGTTGCTTTTTCACCCTATTCGTTACAGTGGATATATCCTCCCCTGAGGTATTGCTGACTACGGAGTAAATACCCGTTTTGATTCGTGTTGGGGTTTCTGAATAGAACGTGCGCTCATAGGTTTTTTTCCCGTCCATTACAACAGATTTACTCCAACTTGAGGGAATGTAACCTCTGGCGACCAGGGTAAACTTGATTTTTCCTCCATGCTTACCTTTATGTCGATAGGTAAAGTAACCATCCCCGCCGGTTTTTCCCAGAAGACGTTTACCAAGATAGACCGATGCACCTTCAATGGGTTTTACCGTACCGCTCTGATCGGCATTGGCACTAAAGCGAATCACGGCACGTTCATACAGGTTGACTTCCACTGCATCGCCGGAGTTGCCCTTGTAGCTTACCGTTTTTGCGGCATAACCCTTTTTATCAACTTGTAAGCGAAGGCCTTTCTTCGGCCAGAAATCGAATGCATAAGCCAATCTTCCGTTAGCATCCGTGGTTCCAATGGTTTCGTTGCCGTTCTTTACAACGACTTCACTCAGGGGAATGTCTTTAGCAGCCACCACCACCGTTACATAATTCTGTAACCTGACATCCAGCACCTGGCTCAGTTTTTCTTCATTCTCTTTCTTTTCAACCTTGAATTCACCGTCCCAAACGTTGGTTTTAATACCGTCTGCATCCTTAACGACCGATACTTTTACGACCTGCTGATTCAGTTTGGCGATAGCGGTATTCAGAGAACCGTTCGCGTCAGTCTGACCGACGGCAACACCATCAACATTAACGATAGCACCGCTGACTGCGGCTCCATTGAATTCAGCATTGACCTGTAACTGAATGTCCACAGGTGATTCGGAACAACCGACAACCAACAACAAAAGAAATGCGGTTGCAAAAATATATTTAAATTGGCCCATTTGCCCCTCCATTAAGACAAATACTCCCGATCATCGAGACTTGGTTTTTGCGTCCTTACATGGACGGTGGCTGGATATTGACTTCCCCGGGATTGACGATTTTGTCATGATCGCTACGTGATGAACGATGAGATCGACGAGATTTTGACGGAATTTTTTTCAGATCCAATACCACCTCACTGGATCCATCCACTTGAACCGTCATGGTTTCAGTGATGTAACCGGTTTTTCCTGCTTCTATCTTGTATAAGCCGGGTTTTATTTTTCCATCTTCAGACTCGAATTTCCCACTTTTCCCGGTTCTGACCGAGTATGACGCTTCCTCAATGGGAAGCGAGGTGTTAATCATATTGACGACAATACCTTCGGCGTTCGCGTTAGGTACTTCCTGGTTGTTGTAATCCACCAAACGAACCATTCCGCTAATTCCCGTACCACATGCGGATAAAAGAAAAACACAAAAAATCGTAATTACTCGCGTAGAAAAGCCCATGGATAATCCTCGTAGAATTCGCGTAACTAAATTGCTGAAACTTGAAGCTAAATGTGCTTGCTAAGCTGTTGTATGGAGCTATATCGGCTGTGCCGATTACAGCCTTTAGCGGTTCAAGAATTCTTTTAAATTAAGGAACTGTGTCACTTTTTGGCACATCCAGTAACATCAATTTTTGTACCAAATAGTAAAACAGCTCACAAGCCAAGCAATGTCATTACATGAAACAAAGAAAATCTCCGCTCACTTTAAACCTTAACGGTAATACGTTAAGATAATGCTGATTTTTTTACAGAACCTTTGATTAATTTCGGTGTGGATATGGCGACAGGTATAATTCACAGAGTTAAGCGGAAGTTCCCTTACATTCAATAAAACTATAAACTCATGACAGTCATGGAAGTTCGCAGCAGGAACAGGGAAACGGCTCAGGAATTATTGCAACAATATTGCAAAATCCGCTCACAGACCGTTCAATTATGTGAGCCCCTGGAAATAGAAGACTATGGAATACAAACCTGCCCTGAAGTCAGTCCACCCAAATGGCATTTAGCGCATACTGCCTGGTTTTTCGAAACCCTGATCTTGAAACCATTTTTTCAAGCATACCGAGAATACCATCCGCTCTATTCAGATCTGTTTAACTCCTACTATGACAGTATTGGTCACTATCACCCGCGCGCGGAGCGAGGACAATTATCCAGACCAACCGTCAAACAAATATTTACCTATCGCGAATATGTTGATAGACACGTTGAGACTTTGCTCACTAACCCATCGCATCCGGACATGGCAGAAATTACTCGGCGCATTATCGTGGGCCTGCACCATGAGCAGCAACATCAGGAGCTTTTACTCACCGATATTAAACATGCTTTTTCCTATAACCCGCTAAGACCGGTATATACCGAGTTACCCGGTGTTTGCGCTGAAAGCCCCAAGTTTCAATGGCTGGAAGTAAGTGGCGGTCTGACAAACATGGGAGCAAAAGCCAAGGCCGGGACTGCATACGAAGAGTTTGCCTACGACAATGAATACCCCAGACACACCGTATTCCTCAATAGTTTTAAATTAGCTTCAAGACCCGTAACAAACGCAGAGTATTTGGCCTTTATGGAAGACGGTGCTTATCACAATGCCGAATACTGGCTTTCTGATGCATGGAAAACTCTACATCATAACAGTTGGCAGTCTCCATTATATTGGGAACAGCGTGACGGTGAATGGTGGTATATGACCTTGGCCGGCATGAAGCCCATCGATTGGCATGCCCCTGTGTGTCACGTCAGCGCCTATGAAGCGCTTGCTTATGCTCGTTGGGCCGGGAAACGCTTACCGACGGAAGCCGAATGGGAGTACGTTGCCAGGCAATACCCAATAGCAGGAAATTTTCGCGACACCGGCTATTTACAACCCAATGCGCTCTATGAAACACATACTATGGCTAAATTGTATGGCGATGTATGGGAATGGACTCAAAGCCCCTATTGCGCCTACCCTGGTTATAAACAAGCATTTGGCCCCTTGGGCGAATACAACGGTAAGTTTATGAGTAACCAAATCGTTCTGCGGGGTGGCTCCTGCGCCACCCCGGCAGATCACCTGCGTGCCACATATCGAAACTTTTTTTACCCACACGAGCGTTGGCAGTTTTGCGGATTTCGACTAGCCGAGGATATAGCATAATGCACACCCCTATTTTACAGGACATTGTCTTTCATGATTTACACCCGCCGGCGGTAAACATCCGCCAGGAAGTGTTACAGGGTTTGTCGAACCCGGAGCAAAGAAGAATATCTCCCAAATATTTGTATGATGAAAAGGGTTCGCACCTATTTGATGCCATATGTAAAACCAATGATTATTACCCAACCCGTACTGAGCACAGTATTATTAAGGACAACATGGAAAAAATCACCGGTTGTATTGATACAGGCTGTGTGCTGGTGGAACCCGGCAGTGGCAACAGCCAAAAAGTCCGCCAACTATTAGATGCCATTCAACCCAGAGCCTATTTACCGGTTGATATATCAAAATCCTATTTGAAACAAGAAGCACGAAAACTGGCAAGCGAATTTCCCTGGCTGGAGGTGCATGCCGTGTGCGCCGATTTTACCGAGCCTGTTCCATTACCTGCGGTGGATGAAACCGGGCCTAAAGTGGCCTTTTTTCCCGGCTCCAGTATAGGGAATTTTGAACCTGCTGATGCTGTTGAATTTCTGGGAAACATGGCAGACATGGTGGAGCGAGGCGGAGGTTTGCTGATTGGTGTGGACTTAAAAAAAGAATCCGCCATACTCAATGCCGCCTATAACGACTCCGAAGGCCTAACCGCCGCATTTAATCTCAATTTACTTTCACGCCTGAATAAAGATCTGGATGCGGATTTTGATTTAGACCGATTCGACCACAAAGCTTTTTACAACGAAGATCTTGGCCGAATTGAAATGCATCTGGTCAGCACCTCGGATCAACAAGTACAAGTGGCTGGGGAAACTTTTGAATTTCTCAAGGACGAAACCATACACACCGAAAACTCATACAAATACCACGTAGAGGAATTTCATGCTCTGGCCAAAAAAGCAGGGTTTCATAACCCCAAAGTCTGGACTGATGAGCAGGAATTGTTCAGCGTACATTATTTGGAAGCGGAATAACTCTGCTCCAAAAGTAGTACCGGTCGTAGGACAATTGGACCGAATCGCTTCTTTCCAGAGGCTCCGAAACTGTTCTATTTTTATTCATATCCCTATCTTAAAGTGTGCATATTACCCCTCCTACCCCCTTCCCTTTCATCATCATTAAATTACAATACCCACTCAGTTGCATTATTAGGAATCAGACTGTGTTGAATTTACCTGTAAACAACTGTTTTCTTTACCTGGGAACCAATGCAGGGGGCAATGTTTACAACGATATGCTCCATGCTCGACAAACCGTTCTGGTGGTGACGCCCTTTGTATCCAAAGAAAATGTAGATTTATTACTATCAAAGCATCGGCAAGGGGTTAACGTAATGTTAATCACCAGCACGAATTTTGAAGGAAAAAACGGTGCCAAACACATTTACCGAAAACTGATCAAACAATCTCAGCACACCAATGTTAAAAATCGGCGGCTGCGTTTGGGGGGTATGATTTTAGGGTATTTATTACTCTTATTGGGCTTGAGTTTGGGATGGTATGCAGAACTTATTACTCATGATCTGTTGTTGTGGGCCTACGCCGCCATCCCGGTAAGTCTGTTTTTATTTTACTTAATCAATCGTATCCGCGTATACAGCTATTCCTACACACCAAATATGCCGTTCCACGTCATCGCTTCCCCCTACGCCGACAAGCTCACCAGCAACCAGATTTTTGTCCATTCAAAAATTTATGTAATTGATGGTACGGTTGCGTATTTGGGCACAGCAGATTTCACTCGGGCCGGTTTCACCAGCCACTACGAGACTATGTTTCGAATCACGGACAATTTTTCCGTATCCAGCATTTATCATGAAATTAACGAAATTATTAGCGACAAAAGCCGCCTATTTAGGGATATCAACTATATAGGTAGTCGTATATACGAAGAACCGATGCATTGAGCGGAACTCGAAGTTACCAAAATACCCGCCAGTCACCTGCACGGTTTTGCTTGATTTCAATGCCAAAAGTACCCCAGGCTCCGGGTCTGACCGAGTAGCCGCTTTTATCCACCAAGCCCGTTAGTTGCACTTTGGCAAGAGCTTTTCGGTCTCTGGCAATGTATTTGAAACCGGTAACCGTTACATCAAAGGATTTATAGTGACTCAAGAATTGATTGATAAATTCTTTGCGCCCGGGCTGAAACTCACTAAGACTCTGCACATCGCTAATAAGACGTTTTTCCAATGCCGCCTTATACCGTCCCATAATTTCACCGGCTATTTCCACACCGGGCTTGGATGGGGTCAGGGGAGTAATCTCCAGCGGTGTATTCTCGCGGGGTTGTGCCGCCTGTTTCAGGTTGCTCAATTTACGAACTGCCTCATCAGCCAATTCGGATCCGGGAAATGCCGCTTTGATTTCCTTAACCAAGACCTCAATCTGATCTAACCTGGCCTGCTGAATAAACCGATTCAACTGCCCCCTATAGTGCTTTTCTATATGCGCCAATCCCTTATTTGCGCTTTCATTCCGGGGTTCCAAAATCAGGATTTCCTGGTAGAAGGACAGCGCACTGGTGCCGGATACTGAAAAGTAATTTTCTCGACTAAATTCCCGTTGCGCTTGAGACAGCAGGGATTTAACGCGGTTTTTCTTGTCAGCAGATTCACGCGTTGAGTTAACAAGCTGCTGTAAGCGTTGAACTTCAGGAGAGCGGGGATCCACTATGGCAATATTATTGATATGGGCCTGAGCCTTGGTCAGCTGTCCGCGGCTGATGTTGGTTTCAGCCAATTTACGATAATAAGCCAACAATTCCTTGATCCCCACTATGGCCGATTCATTGTTTGGATCCAACTGCAAAACCTGACGGAATTTTTCCAGGGCATTATCCCCTTCAGGGGCCACAATACGTCCGGCTATAAAATCGGAGCGCGCAGCAGCCAATACGTTGTCCACATTTCGGTTACTTTGACGCAATGCATCTTTAACCAAAGACTGAGCCGTTAAAGCAATGTTTGACCGCGGCGCCAATTCCACCATCACTCGAGCCAGCGCTTCGGCCTGCACAATATCGTCATGACTTATGCTATTGCTTACCTTCTTGGACAGATGGTTCAGTACCTTGTCCATCCCCTGCTTAGCCAGAGGATTGTTAGGCTCGAGTTCCAATACTTCCAAATAACGATAAGCCGCAGCAGTTCCTTCCGGAAACACTAATCGACCGGCTGCAAACGCCTTGTCCGCCTGTTCGATTAAATGCGCTATTTGTTTTTGCTCAGCGGACACCGGTGTCACTTGCGGAGCATCCAAGCTGTAAATCCAGAAACCGCCGAATGTAACAATGCCCACCAACAGCGCGGCAGCCACTGGAAGGCGCACGGCGGATTTTGGCTTTGTCGCGTTTCTTTCGTACTCATTTCTAACCACTGTCGCGGTGGTGTTTTGGTTGTATTTTGCATGCGCCTGGGCTTGTGCTTGAGCCTGAGCCTGAGCCTGAGCCTGAGCCTGAGCTTGAGCATGTGCCTGGGCTTGTGCCTCAGTCACAGCCTCAATAACCGCAGATTCACTCAACTGCTCCGTGGCTACATATTGTTGCGACGGACTCGTAATGGTTTTATCGGCTTCGGAACGAACCAAACGTCGGCCGCTTACATCGATCAGGCCTCGATTGGCTTGGGCGGAATCAGTTTGTGAAGGTCCGGAATCCATTGACATGATAATGGTCGTTTCCACATGATCATCGGCTTGTGGGTTTTCCAACATATAGGCAGGCAATTCCGGTGCTTGGGTTGTTCCCAATAGCATATCAGCCCATGCCAATATGTTTTGTGGTCTATTTTCTGCTTTAAAAATCAATGCATTGTCTATCGACAGGAGAAAGTTTCGAGAATAACGATCGGTGGCAATTTGACAAACCGGCGTGTAGGGATCCGCTTTGTTGTTGAGAAAGTAGGACCCTCGATTAAGCGCATCCTCGGGTTTGCGCCCAACAATACCGTAATAGAGTGTTGCTCCCAGTGCGTAAATATCTGTCCAGGGACCTTGTTTACCATTGCCCTCATTATATTGTTCAAAAGGGGCATAGCCGTAGGTCACCAGGCTGGTAAGCGTGCGTGTCTGACTTCCCACTGTTTGTCTGGCTGAACCGAAATCCAACAATACGGGAGAATCGTCCTTACGAATAAAAATATTTGCCGGTTTAATATCGCGATGGATAAAACCTTCAGTGTGAACCAAAGCCAAGCCATCCAGAATGGGTACAAAAATATCCAGTAATTGGGCTTCAGTAAAATTTCCTGAGCGTTTTTTGTAGATACTGGCTAAATCTTCACCTTGTTCGTACTCCATGACCATATAGGCAGTGTTGTTGTGTTCAAACACACTCACGACACGGACTATATTGGGGTGATTAAACTTAGCGAGAGTTTTTGCCTCCTTCAAAAAACTGTTCAACCCCCAACGGAACAATTCTCCCTGCTCTCCGGTCAAGGGTTCTACCGTATTATCCCCCTTGCGGGCGGCAAAATCGGTAGGTAAATACTCTTTAATGGCAACTGTTCGGTCAAGATTCGTATCCTCAGCAAGATAGGTTATACCGTATCCGCCGCGACCCAGCACAGATTTAAACTCATACCAATGAAGGCGGTAACCTTCCGGGAGTGTGCCACTGATACTATTTGAACTCACCTGATTTGCTCTAATTCAATTCGATAACTTCTGAAAAACACAACGTTTGAATACTCTACTAAGGAGGGCCAAGGTTATTGCTTTACTGTAACATTTTTGCCTTACTGATACATAGGCCACCCGTCCGGGTCCAAGATACAGTTTATCACTCCCAAACCTTCAAACCTACCTGATCATGACGCAATTCGCCATCGTTTTTAATATATTTAACTTGAAATTTCAAAGTGTTGAACGAAATCGGCCCAAACGCTCAGCAGTAAGCTTGAATGCCAGGAAAACCAGGCTGATTTTTCTACTCAATCCGCGCGCAATTGAAATAGTCCGTAACATCCCTTTGTGTCTGCTGCGGCAGCTCCGGTACAACCCAACCCTGAATCCGAGCGAAGTTATCGTACCAATACTCAAAACTGGCGGCATCTCTAAAGACGATGGTGGGCCTATCAGTGGTTTGTTCATAAGCCGCTACCACATGTCCCGCATGAATCAGGCCTATGATGGCTTGTCTAAAATGGTCTTTGCTACCATTCACGCGCTTGGAATTGCTTATGATGGAATGGGAAATAAAAATTTCCGGTGCTTCAGTCATGTTCTATCCGGTGTTATCTATCTAATTGATATTTAATGAGATATCAACTATAACATCAACCCCTAAAAACAAACAGTTTGCAAATCACATACCATATTCGCCCCTGTCTACTGATTTGGCACCTCGAAAAATTCCTCGTAAGGCTTACCCTTAGAATCTACGCCCTGACGATAACGCCATACCGTCCCCGTTTCCAAATCAATTTTGAAAATAGATTTCATCGATACAGAATTGCCACGAACAATCGCATTGTGCTCCGCAATAAATATCTGATAGCGCTGTTTCTTGGCTTTGTCTTCCTCCAAAAGTGGCTCATGTCCCATAGCCTTGGAACTGATAAAAACCGCAACCAAAGACAGTGCGGCAAAAAAACTCAATTTGTTCATTATGCTCTCCAAATCATTTCAAACCACAACATCTTTATTAAGAACGAAAGATATAACTGTTGATCCTTTTCTTTTTTAGTTATATGAAGCTCCTCATTCCAGCAATTGAGTATATCCTATTGGCAGGAAATAAAAAAAACCCCTACACATTTTATTAATCAGTTTGTATAGTTAAGTAAAGTTTCCTCAACTAATTACCCAGAATCGTGTTACGGATCGCACATAAAAAAGAGGTGGTAGAAATGGGAGAAAAAATCAGCCGTTCCAGTGAACACGGTTATATGTTGTACTACCGCAGGCCGGTTCAGTCCCGGAACAAAATGCTGTGGCTATGCTACATCGCGGACGAAGATAAATGGGCGCTTTCCTCCACACCCTACTTTCCCAAATCCGTCGACCTGGGTTACCGCTGGACTTCCCGAACCGAAGGTGTCATTACACTCAATATGGTTTCAAATCATAAATTCGGCTCCGACGCAATGTTTCTTGCCATTGAAAAATGCAAAGCTACCATCGCCCGAACATCCCCATCCAAAACAGACAAAACACCCGTTACCCCAAACAAACAAGAAAACGCCCTGGAGCAACGTTAAAGCAAATTCTGATCAATCGCTTAACATGTCAGATCCCAATGCCCCAACAGACTGGGCGGTGTACAAAGCCGCTGTATGGCGCAAACATTCCCAGTCGCTTCGCTTTGTTAAAAACACAGATACGATCAGCTTAGATGACCTGGTAGGCATTGACACACAAACGTCCCAATTACTGCGCAATACCCATAGTTTTGTCAACAACCATCCTGCCAATCACGCTTTACTGTGGGGTGCTAAAGGTACGGGCAAGTCTTCCCTCATCAAAGCGATTTTTAATGAACTAAGTTCGAAAGGCTTACGCTTGATTGAAATGGATAAAGATGATTTAGCATTTTTTCCGGACGTAGTGGATACCATCCGTGAACAGCCGTTTAAGTTTATTATCTTTTGCGATGATCTGTCCTTCGACCCTCAGGAAACCCAATACAAACACCTGAAAAGTGTCTTGGAAGGCTCCATCGAAGTGCCTCCGGACAATGTCCTGATTTATGCCTCTTCCAATCGGCGGCTTTTGATGCCTCAATTTATGCAGGACAATCTAGAGTCCTTCTCCGATCAGGGCGAAATTCACTTTAGCGACACCATTGAGGAAAAAACCTCTTTAGCGGACCGTTTTGGCTTATGGCTGTCTTTTTATGCGCCGGACACACAAAGCTATTTACGCCTGGTAGATCACTACCTCCCCCATGAAACTGACCGACACACATTGCACATTTTAGCGAACCGTTTCGCCATTGCCCGAGGCTCAAAAAGCGGGCGTACCGCAAAACAGTTTGCGATACACTATAGCCAAAATCAGTTTTTACAATCGCAACAAGAACATCAACAACGAACACAAAAAAACCACGGAAAAATTAATACGGATGTCTAATTGATTATGTGCGGACGATTCACCCTGTCTCATACTATAATGGAAGTACTGCAACAATTCGAAGCCCAATCGGAGCTGTCGGAACTGGAGGCCTCCTATAATATCGCACCGACTCAACCGGTACTGGCGATTCGAAGCGGCGCATCCGGACGCGAAGCCGGTATCCTGCGTTGGGGCCTGATACCCTTTTGGATGAAAACCTTGCCCAAAAATGCCCCGATGATCAATGCGCGGGCAGAAACGGTAAAGGAAAAACCCGCCTTTCGCGCCGCTTACAAGCAGCGCCGCTGTCTCATACCCGCGGACGGTTACTACGAATGGACAGCAACTGAAACCGGCAAGCAACCCTACTATATACAAAGGCAGGATAAACAAATTATGGCGTTTGCCGGATTGTGGGAACTGTGGACTGACCCAAAAAACGGCCAATCCATCACCTCCTGCGCCCTTTTAACCACAGAGGCTAATGCCGATACATGTCAAATTCACGACCGCATGCCGGTTTTCATTGAGCCGCAACACTACGAAGAATGGCTAAGTAACGATGATCCCTCTGTGTTGTTACAAGCCTCTCAAAGCGGGAAACTGGTCACTTATGCAGTGGATCGTTTTGTTAACCGCCCAGCTAATAATAGCCCCAAATGTATCGATCCCATTGAATAGAAACCCATGTTAAACAAGCAAATGAACACGGTTTAAGATGATTCCGGGCTTATTCAAACAATGGCAGCGCAGTCGCGCCAAGTTCGTGGCAGATATCGATATTTGGCGCAGCGCCCGCCGCAGTTTTACAGTACTGACTGTGTTTATTGCGGCACACACGCTGCTAATGATTCGCTTCGAAAATCTTTCACTGGGGGATGCATTGTGGCTGACCCTGACCACTATAACCACGGTGGGCTACGGCGACTTGTCCGCCGCCAGTGTGGAAGGTCGCATCAGCACCATCATCGTCCTGTATTTTGGTGGGGTGTTTGTGTTAGCACATTTTGCCGGAGAATATTTCGAAGGCCGACTGGAACGAAAAAAACGCATGTTAGAAGGAAATTGGGAGTGGGATATGGTTGATCATTTACTGATAATCAACACACCGGCATCAGGGGGTACAGCCTATTTTTTACGCTTGTTTACCCAGATTCGAATGATTCCGGAATTGAAAAATATTCCTATCCAGATACTGACACGCCAGTATCCGGAAGGATTACCCACAGAACTGCGCAAACTGCGCGTAGTACATCACACCGGATACCCGGATAAAAAACAGAACCTCGAAGCGGTCAACGTTCGTGCTGCCAAATATATCGTGGTGCTATCCAAACACGAGTATGACATTACCTCAGACGCTTTAACTTTCGACATCCTGCATCGGATTCAGGAATTGGGGTCAAACCAAGCTTTTGTGATTGCCGAATGTATTGATGATGAAAATCGCGAACGCTTAGTCAACGCCGGCGCTCATGCGGTACTGCGCCCGGTGCGCTCCTATCCGGAATTGCTGGTACGCGCCATTGCCGCGCCCGGTTCAGAGAAAATTCTGGAAAACCTTTTTATGCATGACGGCGATCATCCGCAACGTTATGAGGTTAAGGTTAAACACCAAACCTGGGGCCAGGTCGTGTCTTTACTGATGTCGGCCGGATGCGGCACCGCATTGGCCTACATCGATGAGTCGGGCGAGCCGGTCTGCAACGCACCGCCCAATCAGGAAGTCAACGCTCAAGCTTTATTGCTTATGGTAAGAGAAAACCAGGAGCCCAGTTCCGAACATATACGACGGGCATTGCAGATCAACGAGAGCCTTATTTAATTCCCGCTTCTCTTTGTTTCTGCCGGATATAAGCAATAATATGCCCGGTGTCTTCAGGTGACATAGCAATAGGCGGCATATTTCCAAATTTCCAATGATGCTGTTTCACGCCATCACGCACAGCCCAATGAAAAGCAATATCTGCATGATGTTTGGAATTGTACACCTTGTGCACCAAAGGCGGCCCACGATCACTGCCTTTTGCAGCTGCACCGTGGCATTGCGCGCACATGGAATGAAACAATTGCCCACCCTTTTGAGCATTACCCACAAATCCTTCCGGCGGTAAGTGCTGTTTCTGGCGCCATTGTTCCGGCGACGGTTTGTCACAAGCTACTAATACAGACACAGCCACAGTGAAAATAATGAATTTAATTACCATGCCCAATTTCCTTGTTAGGTAGTAAATTCAATTATATAAGAAAAAAACCTATAAAAGAAAAAAGCCCGGACGAACCGGGCTTAAGCAGCAGCAAAACAAATCGTTATTATTAGCGTGCCCCAAACGGAATCACGGAGGCGCTAGGCAAGGGAGTTAAAACACGCTTCCCGCTTTTCACGCTTGTGACACTTTCGTAATCATTGTACAACTGGTTCAAACGCTCTAATGAATCCCACATCATATCCGAGATGGCCACACAAGCCGCTAACGGAGTTTTTTGTGTTTCCCTCACACGGTCCACTTTCCACTGTAGACACCGCAAACGCTCCTGTCTTTCTTCCGCCACACTACCGATAAATTCATCCACCGTTTGCTGACGCAACTCTTCAAACGCCTGTGGATCTTTTACAGATAATTCAGCCCACAATTCAAAATTAAATTTTTCTTTTTGGAAAGAGTTACTAACCATACCCCGACTCCCGTTGCTGATCTTGCGCCCCAATTGGGCTACTGTCGGGCAAACCAGAAAGTTAAAAGTTACTTGTTACATGCACTTAATAATTCGAATCCTTCATTGTATAATTGCAGACAGTAACTGAATACCACGACTATTTCTTTAAAACCCGGGCCCGAACCCTCTCGAACTACCGGATAGTGCCACCCCGAAACTTCACTCTCTGAATTAAACTCTAGTGCACTTGAAGAACATTATCCAGATATCCCTGTGGGAGTCAATGCAGCTATGCTGTTGTATTTATTGATTAATAATTTACCTATTTTGTAATGCTTTGTTTTTATGGTAAATATTAAATCCTCTGTAACAAAAAATTGTTTAATATTTAACCTTTCCACCTTGCTCTTTGGTTTTTCAAGGACTTTTTAACATTTCTAGACGTAAGTAGTCGCAATCTATCGAAGTTCTGACTAGAATTTATCTCCTTTTCAAGCAACATAACCATATATTATATACGTGATTAAGTTTATCAAAGGCCAACGCTGGCAAAGCGACACCGAATCCGATTTGGGCATGGGCCAGGTTAGCGCTGTGGACTTTCGCACCGTCACCATCGAATATCCAGGCGCCCAGTGTACCCGAGTCTACGCAGCCGACAATCCACCCATTACCCGTGTACATTTTGGTGAAGGCGATGTGGTTCAAAGTGTAGACAACTGGAGTATGACCGTTACCCACGTCAAAACCTGTGACGATTTATTTGTTTACTGCGGTTTGGATGACAATAAGCGGGAACGAGAATTACCTGAAATGGAGCTGGCACATTTTACTCAATACAGTTCACCCAAAAATCGCTTAATTCTTGGCCAAGTGGATCCTACTCATTGGTTTGAATTGCGACTAAAGAGTCAGGACATATTGTACCGATTGAGCCAAACAGCGGTTAAAGGCCTTTATGGACCCCGCATAGGCCTTATTCCACATCAGCTATACATTGCCCACACAGTAGGTCAAAGGCCTGCTCCACGCGTGCTCCTGGCCGATGAAGTGGGGTTGGGAAAGACTATCGAAGCCGGACTGATTTTGCATCAACAGGTGCTCAACGGTCAGGCGCAACGCATACTCTTGCTGGTACCGGAAACCCTGGTGCATCAGTGGCTGGTGGAAATGCTCCGCCGGTTCAATCTGCGTTTCAGTATTTTTGACGAAATGCGCTGTGAGGCCATTGAGGAGTCGGCGGATTTGGACCCGGATGGAACCGCAGTCAATCCTTTTCACACGGAACAACTGGTGTTATGTGGCATCGATTTTTTGATTCAAAACCCACATTGGCGCGACTATCTGTTACAGGGGCAATGGGATCTCTTAGTGGTTGACGAGGCCCATCACCTACAGTGGGATCCACAACTGGCCAGTGCGGAATACCAATTGGTGGATCAATTATCGCAGACCACCCCGTCCATGTTGTTGTTGACAGCGACTCCGGAACAATTGGGTGCCGCCGGTCATTTTGCTCGCTTGCGGTTACTGGACCCCAATCGGTTTCACACTCTGGAAGCCTTTGTCAAAGAAGAAGAAAGCTACAAACCGGTAGCCAAAGCGGCCTTAAGTGTCTTAAATGGTGAAAAAATCGGCGTGACTGCCAAAAAGGCATTAAAACGTTATCTGGGCGATGACTATGATGAAGCTACGTTGAATCAACTTAACGAAGCCAAAAAGGAAACCTCAAAAATTGCGGCCGCGCGGGAGGCTATTGTACACCAGCTCATCGACCGGCACGGTACCGGCCGAGTATTGTTTCGTAACACCCGCACTGCCATCGCAGGATTCCCGCAACGACAAATGCACGAATACAAATTACCGACCGTCAAGGAATATCAGCAATGCATTAAGCTATTGTTGAGCGATAAAGAGCTGAACACGGTATTTCTAAAAGCCATTCGGGCGCCATTACAACAATTGTTGCTATCACCGGAACTGATTTATCAAACCTTGTTTGAATTGGGGTCCACCTTGGACACCATACAAAGTCATTGGACCAACATTGATCCGCGCTTACCCTGGCTTGCGACTTTATTAAAGGAATTGAAACCGCAAAAAGTGTTGGTCATCTGCGCCAATCGCAATACGGTTCTGGATCTGGAAAAAACCTTAGCCAAATCCGGGCACCGTGTCAGCGTGTTTCATGAAGGCATGAGCATAGTGGAGCGGGATCGAGCCGCCGCTTACTTTGCCGATATGGAAAGCGGCGCCGGCACTTTGATCTGTTCTGAAATCGGCAGCGAAGGCCGCAACTTCCAGTTTGCCCACCACTTGGTTCTCTTTGATTTACCGTATTTACCCGATTTATTGGAACAACGAATTGGCCGCCTGGACCGTATCGGTCAGACTCAAACCATAGATATTCATGTTCCTTACCTTAGTGGGTCCGCTCAACACACCTTGTTTCGCTGGTACAACGAAGGCATCAATGCCTTTAACCAAACCTGCGCTCCGGCACAAACCATTTTCAACCAGCTAAAGTCCCGTCTGCATAAACAGTTGGAAACTCAGCGTGGCGCCACATCCAAGGCGATGGCCGATCTACTGCAACAGACACAAGAGCTGCACCGCACAACGCTGAAGCAGTTACAACAAGGCCGAGACCGCTTGCTGGAGCTAAACTCGCATCGAAAAGAGAATTCTGCACAATTGATTCAAGCCATTGAACAATGGGACCAGGATGCGGAATTGCCGATTCACCTGGAAAAGATTTGTCATTTGTTTGGGGTGGAGTTTGAAGACCACTCCGATCGTGCCTACATCATTAAACCCTCGGACCACATGCTTGTACCCAGCTTTCCGGAACTTCCCGAAGAAGGCATGACCGTAACATTTGACCGGGATACAGCTTTGGTGCACGAGAATATGGTCTTTCTGAGCTGGGAGCATCCTTTTGTTATAGCCGCCATGGACATGATTCTCAGCGGTGAGTTTGGCAGCACGGCCTTTAGCGTTATCAAACACCCGCAGGTGCAAGCCGGTACACTGCTTCTGGAATGTGTATTCATCGTTGAATCTGTAGCTCCGGCAAAACTGCAAATGGAGCGATTTTTGCCCCCTACCCCGATTCGCGTATTAATGGATGAACAAGGGCAAAATTACAGCGAGAATCCCGCCTTTCAACAACTAAACGTACAGGCAATGGAGCTGGATAAAGACACCATCAAAGAAGTTGTGGCCAGTCGCAAACCACTCATACTAAACTTACTCCATAGTTGTGAAGAAGTGGCCTTGACCCATTCATCCAAACTTTTAAACAACGTTAAAAAGAATGCAAAAAACATCAACTTAACCGAAATAGAGAGAATGGAGGCGCTAAAAAAAGTGAACCCAAGTGTGCGTGAGGAGGAAATTGAGTTGCTACAGCTTCGTATGCAACAAATTTTGTCAGCCTTATCCACCAGCAGCACCAAACTCAGTGCAATACGGTTGCTGGTTTCCACTTAGGTCATTTTATAAACTTGTAGAACCGTCATGTCGCTGTATTATTTCAAAATCATTCGCTTAATTCTGCTTTTAAGCTGTGCCGTCCCGCTTTTGGTCGCTGCCCAAACCCAACACACCGAAACCCTCCCTGATGATGTGGACATCCTCATCAATAAACACCCGGGTTCCGGCAACTACTTGATCTTATGGATTGCCTCCGGTTATGGCTTTAGAGACGGTCATGTGGAAATGGCGCGACGCCTGGCCAAAAACGGTATCGAGGTATGGCAAATCGACTTATTGGAATCACAGTTTCTGCCTCGCTCGGTCGATGCCATCAAAAGCCTGAACGGCAAACATGTCGCAGACTTGATCCAAATCGCGAGACAGCAAAGTGGGAAGAAAATCGTGCTGATGGCAGGCTCCTACGGCTCTGTCCCCGTACTTAGAGGCATGCGGATTTGGCAAAGCACACAGCAAAACGCACAGACAGGTCATACCGCAGTGGTGGGCTCGATTTTATTTTCGCCCAGCCTTTACCAGAACATTCCCCCACTGGGCATGGAACCGCAATACCTCCCCATAACCTATTCCAGCAACAGTCCCATTTATATTTTTCAGGGAGCCACCCATGGTACCCGCTGGCAATTAAGCAAATTAGTCGATGCCTTGCACAGCGGGGGCTCTCAAACCTACACCCACTTACTGCCGGATATTGGGTCGGTGTTTTTTGAGCCGGAGAATCCCATTGTAAAACCGCAATTCGATCGTCTTCCCAGGCGTATTGTCAATGCCATTAAGTTACTGCAATCCGCACCTATGCCTCAGCAGGCGGCTGACTGGACCGAGATCCAGCGGCAGAAACACACCGGTTTGGACAATAGACTCAAACCCTATCGTGGTACACCGGTTCCGCCACCTATTGATCTACCCGATATTTCCGGGAAGCGATATACCCGACAAAACTACATTGGCCAGATTACCGTCATTAACTTTTGGGCCAGTTGGTGTGCCCCCTGCGTAGAAGAAATCCCTTCTTTAAACCGCTTGCGCAGCAAAATGTCCGCGAAGCCGTTTGAACTGATTTCGATTAACTATGCTGAAAAAACCCAAACTATCCAGGAATTTATGAAAACAGTGAAAGTGGATTTTCCCGTCTTACTGGATGTTGACGGTAGCGAGGCCGGCGTCTGGAATGTCATCGCTTTTCCTTCTACGTTTGTGATTGGACCGGATGGCCGCATACACTATGGTGTCAATGCCGGCATTGAATGGGATCAGGATGAAGTCTTGCAAAAATTGAATCTTCTACTGTCTCCCCCCCAATAAGCCAGCCACTGCCGCGATTCTTGTAACGCCCTGTAAAAACGGTATACTAATTAGAGCTCGGTGAGCTTGTTCAACTTACTGAAATCATTTAGTAAATGTTCCCGGCCGACTTTTTTGCCTCGAAATTCAGAAGCTGACACAAACATTGCATAAGGTAGGGTCGGTGGCTATTTACCACGAAGCAAACTTTGACCTGGATCTCAGTTCTGCATTAAGCCGTTGAATCATTTGGAGATGTGGAAACTTTTTATTACTATTGCAGGTCAAATTTCCAAACAACCGGGGACTGTAATATCTCAATGCCCATTCATTCTTTTTCCATCTCACAATGGAACAGGTTGGCAGTTAGCTGCGTATAAACGCAATTTTATTAATTCATTCGAAAAAAGACGCATCGCTATGTACATTTTGAAACAACGAACTGCTGCACTCTTTCGCGTTCACACACTATCTCGCGTTCTCCTCCTATTCTGCATTAGTGCCATTTTTCCGGCGTTGGCTGCCGATCCTGATCTGTTCCCACGCCCACCGGAAATCGAAGCGGATGTTCGGTTTTGGGTAAAAGTGTTTACTGAGGCCGACACCACTCAGGGGTTTATTCATGATGACCGCTATCTGGGTGTTATATATGAGAAAATCAATGTTCCTCAGGGCATTAAACGCCGCGCCAAACAAAAATACATCGAAGACCGTAAAGATCGCTTTGAAAAAATACTCAACACTCTGGCAAGCGGTAAGCGCTCCGGATTGAGCCAAGATGAAAAACGCGTATTGGATTTGTGGCCTGAAAATGTGGACAACAACACCTTAAAAACCGCTACCAAACACATTCGATTTCAACTGGGTCAATCCGATAAATACCTGGCCGGATTGAAACGCTCTGGAGCTTGGAGAGATCACATTATCAAAACTTTGGATGATATGGGCCTCCCCCGGGAAATTGCTTCCTTACCCCATGTCGAATCGTCTTTTAATCCCAAGGCCTACTCCAAAGTGGGCGCCGCCGGTCTGTGGCAGTTTACCCGCTCCACCGGGCGTCGCTTTATGCGCGTGGATCATGTTGTTGACGAACGGATGGATCCTTTCAAAGCCAGTGTGGCTGCCGCGCGATTGTTGGAAAATAATTATTCTGTCACCGGTACCTGGCCCTTGGCTCTCACCGCTTACAATCACGGCGCTGCCGGTATGCGTAATGCCGCCCAGAGCATGGGCACTACCGACATCACGACTATTTTGCGTAAATACAAAAGCCGTAGCTTTAAATTTGCCTCACGAAACTTTTACGTGGCTTTCTTGGCTGCCGTGGAAGTGGAACACAACGCAGAAAAATTCTTCGGTAAGGTTCAACTCAACCCACCCATTGTGGATGAATTGGTCTCTGTCCCCGGTTATATGAATGTTACGGATATTTCCAAGGCGCTGGGACTCAGTGTATCTTACTTGCAACAAAAAAATCCCGGATTACGTCCCCTGGTCTGGCGCAAACAAAAATATGTGCCTAAGGGTTATGAAATTCGTATTGGCAAAAACGATATGCCGGCGGATGTGGTCACGCTGCAGTCCAAACTCAAAGCCTCGCGCCTTTTCGCCCGACAAAAACGGGATATTTACCATAAGGTCCGTCGTGGCCAAACCTTGTCCAATATCGCCCGCCGCTATGGCGTGCAAATTCGGGATTTGATGGCCGTGAATAATTTGCGCAGCCGCCACCGAATCCGGGTGGGACAACGGTTACGGTTACCACAAAAAGGCTCCAGGACTATGCTGGCGCAGGCCCCGGATTCACCCTTGTCTATTCCGGAAAGTGGAATATACAAAGTTCGTCGCGGCGATACCATTGATAGAATCGCACGGCGCCATAAGCTCAAAGCGAAAAATATTCTGGCCTATAACAACCTGGGTCGAAAAGGTCGAATCTATCCGGGTCAGAAACTCCGGTTGAAACCCTATCCCGCAGCCACAACTATTGCAGCGAAAACACCGCAAGCGAATGAGGTTACACCCACGCAGGTTGCCACGGCAGATAGTGTAAAAGAAGAATCGCCAACAACCGTTACTACGTCAGACACCCCCGAGACGGCGGTGGCGGCACTGGACCAAAAAGCGCAGGAACAAGCCGCTACAGCTGAAGTGGACCAAGCGCAAACTGAGGACTCAACGGAATCTACAGCTGCTGAAGCAACGGAAACTACAACTGCTGAAGCAACGGGTTCTGTACAAAACGATGAATCATTATCCTCCGGCGCCATTGGAGGTGATGCAATCCAAACCGATGAAACGATTTCTGAAAATGTGATCGTGGTTTCTGATACCGAAGTCGCTGACGAAACAACCGTAGCAGCCAGTACCGATGTAGATCAGTTGGATGACAAGACGGTGGAACAAGTTGCGAAACTTCAGCCGGTAGAAGAACCGCGCGTGAAAAAAGAGCTGACGCTGGATCAGGTCTTGGATAAGCAAATGGAAGCGCTGGACCAGGGCACTGCCTTTCCTGAGAACAATACCGATACCAATCTGGCAGCAGACCCAACGGATTATTCTGTTACGAAAAACGCCACTATTGTGGTTCAAGCGGCGGAAACCTTAGGTCATTATGCCGATTGGCTCAAAGTGACGGCCAGTAAGTTACGCCGGATTAACCGCCTGCGTTACGGAAAACCCGTTATTATCGGTAAAAAAATTAAATTGGTATTTTCTAAAGTGAGCAAGGATGAATTTGAAAAACGGCGTAAATCCTATCACCAATCCTTGCAAGAGGCATTTTTTCAAGAGTTTGAAATCACCGGGTCAGACAAACATACCATACGCCGGGGCGATTCTGTTTGGTTCCTGGCAAAAAGGAAATACAAGATACCTATTTGGTTGTTGCGACAATACAACCCGGACCTGGAACTGAATAAAATCATTCCCGGCACAGTGGTTAAATTCCCCAAGGTGGTACAAAAAGAAACCCCGGAAGTGTCTAAGTTGCCGAAAGAAACAGTGGCAGAAGCGGAGGTTGCGGCTGCTACGCAAGCAAATAGCCCGGCTAAGCTAATCGATTGATCAGGGCGATTGATCAGGGGTTAATTGGTAACGAGTAGGTTACTAAGTGGTCGCTAACACACATGCCAGTCCCGACCGCGATGACCGGTTTAGGCCTTTGCAGGAGTCAGCCCAGCGCCTAAGAAGCGCTGGGCAAGAAAGTATCCACGAACTTGTTTGGTTCAGGCTCTTTTAGCTTGTTTTACCGCTGGTTCCGGCAGCGTGATGTTCAATTCCAGTATTTCACAATTACCATCCTTCTCGACGGTAACCTGAATCTGATCATGATCAATAACCACGTATTTTTCCACCACCGCCAGAATATCCTGTCGCAGGGCCGGCAAATAATCGGGACCGGAACGATCACCATGCTCTCTAGCTAAAATAATCTGTAGCCGTTCTTTAGCAACAGACGCGGACTTTTTCCTTTTGCGTAATAAATAATCTAGTAAAGCCATATCAAGTTCCAAACAAGCGTTTGAGAAAACCTTTCTTTTCCGGATCTAGAAATCTGAAACTCAGCTCTTCTCCCAGGATTCTAGCCACCAGGTCCTGATATGCCATACCACTGGGACTGGATTCATCGTGGATAACCGGAATACCCGAATTGGAAGCCTGCAGGACCGTGGTTGATTCAGGAACCACTCCTGCCAATTTAATGCCCAGCAAATCGGTAATATCGTCGATACTGAGCATTTCACCATCTTGAACCCGATTGGGGTCGTAACGGGTAATTAATAGATGCTCTTTAATGGGCTCCAAGCCTTCCAAGGCACGTTTGGATTTAGCTTGCAATATACCCAACATGCGATCCGAATCCCGTACTGACGAGACTTCCGGATTGGTGACGACAATTGCTTCATCCGCATAATACATTGCCATGACGGCACCAGCCTCAATACCCGCTGGAGAATCACAAATCACAAAGTCGTGGGATTGCCGTAATTCATCCAAAATGGCACCGACTCCATCCAGAGTTAAGGCGTCTTTATCTCGGGTTTGTGACGCAGGTAAAATCTCCAGATTGGCAAGACGCTTGTCCTTGATCAAAGCTTGTTTTAACGAAGCCTCGCCCTGAATCACATTGACAAAGTCATACACAACGCGGCGTTCGCAACCCATAATCAAATCCAAGTTACGTAAACCGACGTCGAAATCAATGACAACCGTTTTATAGCCTTTCTTAGCCAATCCGGTCGCAACGCTGGCACTGGTTGTGGTTTTACCCACACCGCCTTTACCAGAGGTCACAACAATTATTGTGGCCATGGCAGCCTCCCACAAGTTTTGGTTACACTAAAATTAATTGCCATAGTATGACTAATCCTCATCAGTCGAGAGTAATAATTTTCAATTGTTCACCTTCCAGATAAATCTGCACGGATTTTTTATACAGATCTGCTGGGACTTTATCTTCAAAAACGCGGTAATTCCCGGCAACAGCCACCAACTCCGCTTCCATACTATGACAAAATATCCTGGACTCACTGTTGCCATCCAATCCGGCCAACGCTCGACCCCTGAGCGGTGCATAAATATGAATATTACCATCAGCCATTACTTCGGCACCGTGGTTAACAGCACCCAGAATCACTAAGTCTCCGCCTTTTGCATAAACTCTTTGGCCGGACCGAATGGGTTGTTTGATAAATTTGGAAGTCTCGGTGACAAAAACCGACGCTGTTT
>Ga0224506_10000119_pt1 | contig 75998 bp, 74 predicted proteins | sample SF_Jan12_sed_USG_2_FD_169108 | JGI IMG/M metagenome (GOLD analysis project Ga0224506, IMG submission 169108) | Sediment microbial communities from San Francisco Bay, California, United States - SF_Jan12_sed_USGS_8_1 | ecosystem: Environmental > Aquatic > Marine > Sediment | place: USA...
CCAGGTTCTATCGTTACCGCACAAGTAGTTGATATTCGTGACGACGTCGTTGTCGTTAATGCGGGTCTGAAATCCGAAGGCATTATTCCAATTGAACAGTTTAGAGATGACAACGGTTCACTTGAGGTGGTTGTCGGTGAAGATGTTTATGTTGTACTGGATTCTTTGGAAGACGGTTATGGTGAAACCCGTCTTTCACGTGAAAAAGCAAAACGTGCACAATCATGGATTGTTCTGGAAAAAGCACACGAAGCAGGCGAAACAGTAACCGGTCTTTTAACCGGCAAAGTCAAAGGTGGCTTTACTGTTGAATTGGGTGATATCCGCGCCTTCCTGCCAGGTTCACTGGTTGACGTGCGTCCTGTCCGTGACTTGTCATACCTTGAAGGCAAGGAACTGGAACTCAAGATTATCAAGCTTGATCGTCGTCGCAACAATGTTGTGGTTTCACGTCGTGCGGTCATGGAAACAGAAAACACAGTAGAGCGTGATGCACTGCTTGAAACACTGGAAGAAGGCAAGGTTGTTAAGGGTGTTATCAAGAACCTGACCGATTACGGTGCATTCGTTGATCTGGGTGGTATCGATGGTCTGTTACATATCACAGATATGGCCTGGAAACGCGTCAAGCATCCAAGTGAAGTCGTTAACATCGGTGATGAAATCGATGTCATGGTACTTAAGTTCGACAAGGATCGTAATCGCGTATCTCTGGGTATGAAACAAATGGGTAATGATCCTTGGGGTGAAATCAAGCATCGTTATCCTGAAAACAGCCGTCTGGTAGGCAAGGTAACCAATATTGCTGACTACGGTTGTTTTGTTGAAATTGAAGACGGTGTTGAAGGTCTGGTACACGTTTCTGAAATGGACTGGACCAACAAGAATATTCACCCATCCAAGGTTGTTCATCTGGGTGATGAAATTGAAGTCATGGTTCTGGATATTGATGAAGAGCGTCGTCGTATTTCACTGGGTATCAAGCAATGCCAGTCTAATCCATGGGAAGCCTTTGCTGCGACTCATAACAAGAATGACAAGGTAGTAGGCAGCATCAAGTCTATTACTGACTTCGGTATCTTTATTGGTCTGGACGGCAACATCGATGGTCTGGTTCATTTATCTGATATTTCCTGGAATATGCCGGGTGAAGAGGCTGTCCGCAGCTATTCCAAGGGACAGGAAATCGAGACTATCGTACTGGCAGTTGACCCTGAAAGAGAAAGAATTTCACTGGGTATCAAGCAATTGGAGAAAGATCCGTTCTCTAATTTTGTTGCAGAGACGTCAAAGGGTAGTATAGTTAAAGGGAAGATTGTTGAAGTAGATGCCAAGGGCGCCAAGATTGAACTTGGTGATGATATCGAAGGCTATCTACGTGCTTCGGAGCTGGCGAATGACAGGGTAGAAGATGCCCGTACTGTATTGAGCGTCGGCAATGATATTGAGGCCAAGTTTATAGGCGTCGATCGTAAAAATCGCGTGATTTCGTTATCAATAAAAGCAAAAGAAAATGACGAACATGCCGAAGCAATCAAGGAGTATTCACAGTCATCTGATTCTGAAGGTATGACCTCATTGGGTGATTTGATGAAGGAACAGATGGGTGGCAAAGAATAATAATCGCACCCGGTTGATAGTTGGTAAATATTAATGAGGATGTTTGGGGAATAACAAGGTTGGGGTAAACCGATGACTAAATCTGAATTGATTGAACGACTTTCGCGCAGACAAACCCAGTTGGCTTATAAGGATGTTGAGTTGGCCGTTAAGGCAATACTCGAACAAATGAGTCAATCACTGGCAACAGGTCAGCGTATAGAAATAAGAGGTTTTGGTAGCTTCTCATTGCATTTCAGGCCACCAAGAGTGGGACGTAATCCTAAAACAGGGGCTTCTGTTGATCTAACAGGTAAACACGTTCCGCACTTCAAGCCTGGCAAGGAGCTGAGGGAACGGGTCGATAAATCGAGAGAAATGGGGAACCCTATTACTTGATTCCACTATCAGTGATTAGTAAAAAAACGGCATGTTTTACATGCCGTTTTTTTTACGTAATATAAAGTGAATATGGGCAGGGATTTAAATGATGCATTATCTGCCAGTAATAAAGTATAAAATATGAATGAAATGTTCCGGAATAAAATCTAGAATCTACTACGATCCCGGTGCAAATGTTTTATTGAAATCAGCAGTAACGGGAATGATTCATGAATTTTACTGGATAGGTATTTAATACCAGAACCAGACAGAATCCTGGAGAGCCACAATGCGTTTATTTGTCTATTTATTATTTCTTGCTGTTCTGCTCGTATGTGTCGGTTTTGCCGTTATTAATGCTGAACCGGTAGCAGTCAGTTATTACTTTGGTGAGTTGACAGCACCATTATCCCTGATCGTTGTTATTGCTATTATTGCTGGTGCGCTTTTAGGGATTGTTGCAGGATTAGGTATGGTGCTGGGCGCAAAAAGGGAGATGTCGGGTTTGCGTCGACAGCTAAGGCTAAAAGAAAAGGAAGTGTCCAATTTAAGAGCAATTCCGATCAGAGATGAGCACTAGTTTATTTGAATGGTTCCTGCTCTTGTTGCCGATAGCAGCCGCTTCAGGCTGGTTTATGGCCAAGCGTGATACCCGTAGAAAAGAACAGAACAGCACAACTTCCTTATCATCCAATTATTTCCGTGGCCTGAATTATTTGCTGAACGAGCAGCCTGACAAGGCCATTGAAGTCTTTATCAAAATGCTGGAAGTGGATAATGACACTGTCGAGACACATCTTGCTTTAGGTAACCTTTTCCGCCGCCGTGGTGAAGTTGATCGGGCTATCCGCATACACCAGAATCTGATTGCACGACCGACACTGAAAAAACCACAACGTGCCGAAGCGCTCTATGAGCTCGGGATCGATTACATGCGTGCCGGCCTGCTGGATCGTGCTGAAAGCCTTTTTATACAGTTGGTGGAAATGAAAGAGCGCGTTATTGATGCACTCTGGCAATTAACTGATATTTATCAGCAGGAAAAAGACTGGAAAAAAGCCACAGACACTCTGAGAAGATATGAACAGGTGTCGGGTGAGAGGTGCAATATTCTGGTTGCACATTTTTACTGTGAACAGGCTGAGGCAGAACTGAAGAAAAAGGACTTCAGGCAGGCTACACAATTTATCAAGCAAGCTTTATCACAGGATAGAGCAAGTGTCAGAGCCAGTATCCTTCAAGGCTTTGTTGAGCTGGCATTGGGTAATTACCGTGCTGCAATCAAATCCTTCAAACGAGTAGAACAGCAGGATATAGCGTATTTACCGGAAGTGCTGGATGCAATGCGTAACAGTTACTGCCAGATTAACAAGGAAGGTGATTTTCTGGAATATCTGCAGCATGTCTTGCAGCATTATAATGGTATCTCCGTTATTCTTTTAATTGCGGATTTATTGCGTAGTCGGGAAGGCGAGCAAGCGGCCATTAATTTTATTAAGGAGCAGTTGCACAAACGCCCAAGTGTGAGAGGACTCGATCGCATGGTGGAATTAAACATGATTGGCGCCAGCGGTCAGTCACTGGACAGTTTATCGCTTATCAAGGATTTGACACGCCAACTCATTGCAGGCAAAGACGCCTATCTGTGCGGGAGCTGTGGTTTTAGCGGCAAGGCCATGCACTGGAGATGTCCGGGGTGCAAGCAATGGGGTACAATTAAATCAGCACAAGGTGTAATCGGAGAGTAACCAGCCAGCTTATGTCGATACCAAATGAACCCAGAATCATTGTTGCACTTGATTTTCCAAATGATAAAAAGGCGTTTGATTTTGTCAGCCGGATTGAGCCGGGACATTGTCGATTAAAGGTCGGTAAGGAGTTATTCACGAGTGCGGGTCCTGCATTGGTTGAAAAACTGGTTTCAGATGGCTTTGATGTATTCCTTGATCTCAAGTTTCATGATATTCCTAATACAGTTGCCAGTGCCTGTTCGGTCGCCTCGCAACTGGGTGTCTGGATGATGAATGTGCATGCACTGGGCGGACGACGCATGATGTCTGCCGCACGTGAAGCGGTAGAAAAAGAGCAACATAAACCCATATTACTGGCAGTGACAATTCTTACCAGCATGGATGAAAATGATCTTGCTGAAATTGGTATTGCCGGAAAACCGGAAGACAATGTCATGCGACTTGCGAATCTGGCCAAAGAGGCCGGAGTGGATGGGGTTGTCTGTTCAGCACAGGAAGCGAATAAAATCTCAACCGCACTGGGGAAAGAGTTTTGTTTGGTAACACCCGGCATTCGTCCCAAAGGTGGGGATGTTGGTGATCAGCGTCGTATCATGACGCCTGCTGATGCAATCAAGAGTGGTGCTCATTATCTTGTTGTAGGACGCCCCATTACACAATCTGAAGATCCAATGGGGGTTTTGCTGACAATGGAATCTGAAATTTCGACTATTTAAAATAATTTCTTCCGAGTATTATTGACGACTTCAAACAAGAGTTTTTGTTTGTCGTTTAAATGGAATTAGTCAATATTATTTATCAAGGAGATGAATATGCAATTTTTCAGACAATGTCTATTGTTGTTAGCTCTGTTGTTCTCAAGTACTTCTCTATTCGCTGCTATTAACATCAACACAGCAGATGCAAATCAGATTGCAGATGCAATGAAAGGTGTGGGTTTAAGTAAGGCGCAGGCAATTGTGAACTACCGTGAGCAAAATGGTCAGTTCAAGACGGTGGATGAGCTTTCCAAGGTGAAGGGAATAGGGATACGTACTGTGGAAAAAAACCGTGAAAATCTGGCTGTCACCGACGAAAAATGAAGTAATGAGAAACCCGAGGTACTGGGTATGGAAAACGGGCAAATATTGCCCGTTTTTTTTTATTTACGATAAAATCAAGATATTCCATCACTTACCGTTATCATTTAATATCAACTATCAAATACGACAAGAAAAAGTTTAATTAAATAGATTACATTCATAATATATCCTATTGTTATTAAAGGAAATTAAATGATTATCCAGCCAGTTATTCTCGCCGGAGGCTCAGGTACCCGCTTATGGCCACTCTCGCGTGAGCTATATCCCAAACAACTCCTGCCATTGGTCGGTGAGAACACGATGTTGCAGGAGACCGTCAATCGGCTTGATGGCCTGTCTTCTGAATTGCTCGATCCTCTGGTGATTTGCAATGAAGAACATCGGTTTCTGGTGGCAGAGCAAGTTCGACAGATGGGTAAGCAATGTGCATCAATTATTCTGGAGCCAATTGGGCGTAATACGGCACCGGCATTGACATTGGCGGCATTGGCGGCAAAAGAGGCAGGGACTGATCCGGTATTGTTTGTTATGCCTGCCGATCATGTGATTCAAAATACACCTGCCTTTCATAAAGCAACACAGCAGGCCGCACAGTTGGCGAATGAAGGTGGTCTGGTAACATTTGGTATTGTCGCAGCAGGGCCGGAGACCGGATATGGTTATATCAAGCGCGGTCAGTTGCTGGATAGTTCAAATAGCTATCAGGTAGACAGCTTCGTTGAGAAACCGGATTTGAAAACAGCAGAAGGTTACATCGCCTCCGGTGATTATTACTGGAACAGTGGCATGTTCATGATGAAGTCCTCTGTCTGGTTGGAAGAAATTGCAAAATATCGTACCGACATTTTAAATGCATGTGAAAAAGCCTGGCAAGCGGGATCCCATGATCAGGATTTTTACCGAGTTGATAAAAATGCCTTTGAGTCATGCCCAAGTGATTCAATCGATTATGCCGTGATGGAAAAGGCGACAGGAAAAGACACCAAAACCCGTGTTGCGGTTGTGCCACTGGATGCAGACTGGTCAGATGTAGGAGCCTGGTCTTCTTTATGGGAAGTAAGTGCACAGGATAAGGAAGGAAATGTGATTAAGGGTGATGTTTATACACACAATACCACCGACACACTGTTATATGCAGGTCATCGATTTTTGGCCACGGTTGGTATCAAGGATTTGATTGTCATTGAAACAGCTGATGCGGTAATGGTAGCACACAAGGATCATGCGCAGGATGTAAAAGCCATTGTTGATAAATTAAAGGCTGAGGATCGCGAAGAACGTAAACTACATCGTTGTGTTTATCGTCCCTGGGGTTCTTATGAGGGCATTGATAAAGGCGCGCGTTTTCAGGTTAAACGGATTGTGGTAAATCCGGGTGCCCAGTTATCATTGCAGATGCATCATCATCGAGCAGAGCACTGGATCATTGTCAGTGGTACAGCAAGAATCACACGGGATGATGATGTCTTTATGCTGTCCGAGAATGAGTCAACCTATATCCCGATTGGTGCCAAACACAGGTTGGAGAATCCGGGGACTATTCCGCTTGAGATGATTGAAGTCCAGTCCGGTAGCTATCTTGGTGAGGACGATATTGTCCGTTTTGAGGACGTTTATGGGCGTGCAGAGCAGGACAAATGACCCTAAAACGGGTAAAATGGGCGGCTTTATATTGTCGGGATTTTGAGTAATGAAGAAAGCATTTATCACGGGTATCACAGGGCAGGACGGTGCTTATCTGGCCGAGTTCTTGTTGAACAAGGGATATGAAGTACATGGTTTGAAGCGCCGTACTTCATTATTCAATACAGACCGTATTGATCATCTTTATCAGGATCCACATGAAACCAAGCGTAAATTTGTTTTACACTACGGTGACATGACAGATTCCAGTAGTCTGGTGCGTATTATTCAGAAAGTACAACCGGATGAAATTTATAATCTGGCGGCACAAAGTCATGTACAGGTCTCATTTGAGGAACCAGAATACACGGCTGACTCGGATGCATTGGGTACATTGAGATTGCTTGAAGCGATTCGTATCCTTGGTCTGGATAAAAAGACTAAATTCTATCAGGCATCTACTTCAGAACTTTTTGGTAAGGTGCAGGAAATCCCACAGAAAGAAACAACACCGTTTTACCCACGTTCGCCTTATGCAGTAGCTAAATTATACTCCTACTGGATTGTTGTAAATTATCGTGAGGCTTATGGCATGTATGCCTGTAACGGTATTTTATTTAACCATGAATCCCCGGTTCGTGGTGAAACCTTTGTGACGCGTAAAATTACGCGCGCTTTATCGCGTATTAAATTAGGTCTTCAAGACTGTTTATATTTGGGTAACATGGATGCCAAGCGTGACTGGGGACACGCAAAAGATTACGTGGAAATGCAATGGCTCATGTTGCAACAAGACAAGCCAGATGATTTTGTGATTGCAACTGGTGAGCAATACAGTGTACGTGATTTTGTCAATGCAGCAGCTGAGAAACTGGATATCAAGATCAAGTGGGAAGGTTCCGGTGTAAATGAAAAGGGCATTGTTGAATCTAATAATGGAGACAAGGGGCCTAAACCGGGCGATGTGATTGTTGCTGTTGATGAACGTTATTTCCGCCCGACAGAAGTCGAAACCTTATTGGGAGATCCTACAAAGGCTAAAAAAGTACTGGGATGGACACCTAAAATCAGCTTTAAAGAACTTGTTGCAGAAATGGTTGAGGTTGATCTTAGTGCCGCAGAGCGTGATGAATTAGTTAAAAAACACGGCTATTCTACCTACGATTACAACGAATAATTCATGAATATTGAAGACAAGATCTACGTTGCAGGTCATCGAGGCCTTGTGGGCTCGGCTTTTATACGTCGACTCACGCAAGGTGGTTATGCGAACATTATTACCTGTACACATAAAGAACTTGATCTAACTAATCAACAGGCAGTGAATGTTTTTTTTGCAAAAGAAAAACCGGATTATGTTTTTCTTTCAGCAGCCAAGGTGGGTGGTATTCATGCCAATAACACCTATCCTGCTGAATTCATCTATCAAAACCTGATGATTGAATCGAATATTATTCATGCTTCTTATTTGAATAAGGTAAAAAAATTATTATTTCTTGGTTCCAGTTGTATTTATCCCAAAATGGCACCCCAGCCGATGAAAGAAGAATACCTGTTAACAGGTGAGCTGGAGCCTACCAATGAGCCCTATGCTGTTGCCAAGATTGCAGGTATCAAGATGTGTGGTGCTTATAATAGACAGTACAGGACTAACTATATCAGTGTTATGCCAACTAATTGCTATGGTCCTGGCGATAATTACAATCTGGAAAACTCTCACGTCATTCCCGCACTTATTCGCAAGGCACATGAAGCCAAACAAAATAATGAGAAGGAAATGGTGGTTTGGGGCTCTGGCAAGCCTATGCGTGAATTCCTTTATAGTGATGATCTTGCAGATGCCTGTATTTATCTGATGGAAAATTGTGATGCCGATCAGATAGGTGAATTTCTGAATATTGGCACCGGTAAAGACACGACCATCCGTGAATTGGCTGAATGTGTAAAAGAGGCAGTGGGTTTCGAAGGGAAGTTGACCTTTGATTCCAGCAAGCCTGACGGTACCCCAAGAAAACTGCTGGATGTGAGTCTATTAAATAGTCTTGGCTGGCAGGCAAAGACCAGCTTCAAGGATGGCCTCAAAATGGCTTATCAAGCGTTCTTACAAGAACAAATCTAAAATTCCCCTCAATTCCTTCATAAGCTTGCTTTTTTCTGTGTTTATTGCTTAAATACATAGAGCGTTCACATAATGAACACTCTTAAATAATAACTATAACATATTGATATTATTGGCAATCCTGTTAGGAGGCCGCATGGAAAGCAGTGATAATAAGGCATGGTATGTAATCCAGGCCAAACCAAGAAATGAATTTGCTGCTCGGGATAACCTTGAAAGACAGGGTTATTCTACTTATCTGCCTGTTGTCTCCCAGCCTCGCCGCCGAAACAATCGTAGAATCTATATCACTGAGCCCCTGTTTCCCCGTTATTTGTTTATCCAACTCAATAAGAGTACAGATAATTGGTCACCCATTCGTTCAACTATTGGTGTTTCCAAACTGGTTAGTTTTGGCTTTGTACCGGCAAAGATGCCAGATGAACTAATCAGTATGCTGCAGGAAAGGGAAAACACGGATGGATTGCATGAAATTACAACAGAATTTAAGTCGGGTGAAAAGATCAGGATTGAAGACGGGCCAATGACAGGTTATGAAGGTGTGTTCCTGGCTCAAACCAGCAAGGAAAGAGTTATCGTGTTGTTGGAAATATTAGGCAGAGAATCCCGAATCAAGGTAAGCCCGGATTTATTATCGAAAGTAAGTTAACAAATATTTTTAATGAATAATAAACATTTAAAAGAAGAACAACTTACGCTGGAACTTCTTGATGCGATTGAGAAGGACAGTGATATCAGTCAACGCCACCTGGCAAAAAAAATGGGGATAGCTTTAGGACTTGCAAATTCATATCTCAAGCGTTGTATAAAAAAAGGATTAATCAAGATACATGATGCCCCTGCTAATCGTTATTTATACTATATAACTCCCCAAGGCTTTACAGAAAAAAGTCGTTTGACGGCACAATATTTATCTTATTCTTTTTCATTTTATCGTGAGGCTGGAGAATCATGCAAAAAAGTCTACGATAAAGCCAAAAATAATGGATGGAATAAAATTTTACTTTGCGGGATATCTGATTTTGCCGAGATTGCATCCATTCGTGCAATGGAAATGGATATGGATGTTATAGGCATATTATCGCCAGAGAGTAGTGAAAATATTTTTATAGGGAAGCCAGTTTATAAAACCATCAACAGTGCAGGTGCTTATGATGTGCTTGTTATAACTGATCTTGATTCGCCAAAAGATATATATATGAATTTAAAAAATGAGGTTAAAGAAGCACGGATATTAGTGCCGGATATACTACGCATGGAATCAGGAGATTAATTACAGTAATTTATTAGTAATTAATTATGTCCATGTGATTTTTTAGAACAAGTTGTTAGTTGAGTTTTTGCGAAATTAATACAAGGCTGTGCGGTGATATAAATTACTGCATGGCGGTAGCGTGTCTGCCGGGTATTAATAAATGAGGGATAATAATGTTGGAACAACATAATAAATCACAAGGCGAACTTAATTTTATCGACATATGGAAGATTATTGTTTTCTATAAGAAGTTTGTACTTGGTATATCAGTAATGGCCATGCTTTTGGCTCTTATATTGGTGAGTTTTAAACAGGCTGAATGGGAGGCAACAGGCTACGTTCGGGTTGGGGGAATAATAAATGAAGAGGATGGGCAGCAATATAGGTATCTCATTGAGCCTGTGCCAGCTGCGGTTGCACGAATGAAGTTAAGACCTTTTCAAGACAAAGTGTTTACTAAGAGATTTGACCTAAAAGCTGACGAAGATTTGTCTAATAGGAGGATATACTATGATTCATTAGATATCGAAGGCATATATCAGACTGATTTTTTAAAAATAAATGTAAAAGGATATTCAGAAAAATTAGCAATACTTAACATAAAAGAAACCGTGGCAACATTACAAAAAATTCATAATGATTTAGCTTCTCCGCTTGTAAAAAATACAAGTGAAAAACTAGATCAGGTAAGGCTACAGATCGAAGAAATTCAAAAAGAGAGAGAGAAGTTGTTAGGGAATAATCCTCAGAAGAACACAATTCTTTCCGATAAGAATATAATAAAAAATATTTTTTTATCAAATATATTAAATACCCAAGAAAGTGAAATACGTAAACTCGAATTGTTGGAGCTTGATTATAAAAACAAATTGAAACTAATGAATATCTATCCAACCGCTTTAGTAGGTGAGGTTTATATTGATCCGCCTAATATATGGAGAGATGTACTCATTGTAGTGCTTGCCGGAATTATGGGAGTGATATTGGGAGTGGCTATATCCTTGTTTAGAAAAAGAAGTAATTGACAGTAAAATAGCAAGTAAAGACAATAATGATATTGTATCCTGTTTTGTTTATGTTAAATTTAATTGATAGAAAGGGAAGTGTGGTTTGAATTCATGCTGAAATGTTTGTGCGTGTTTATATGTTCATATGTATCCTCTTTGTAAGGATAAAATGCATACATAGCTGTCATAGCATTACAGTGGAACAGTAAGCTCATTATTTTATAATTCATAAATATGCAATACGGACTAACAACATGTTAATAAATTCATCAATTTTAATTACAGGCGGTACAGGTTCGTTTGGTAAAAAATATACAAAAACCCTTATTGAACGTTACAAGCCTAAGAAAATAATTATCTATTCTCGTGATGAGCTGAAGCAGTTTGACATGCAGCAGATATATAATCAGGACTGTATGCGTTATTTTATCGGTGATGTCCGTGATCCTGAACGTCTCGAACAAGCTATGAGAGGTGTGGATTATGTTATTCATGCTGCCGCTCTCAAGCAAGTGCCTGCAGCAGAATATAATCCCACAGAATGTATCAAAACCAACATCTATGGTGCAGAAAATGTCATTAAAGCGGCCATTAATAATGATGTAAAAAAAGTGATCGCTCTTTCCACAGATAAGGCAGCTAATCCTATTAATCTCTATGGTGCAACTAAGCTGGCATCAGATAAACTTTTTGTGGCGGCTAACAATATGGCAGGAGGTCATCCAACGCGATTTTCAGTGGTTCGCTATGGAAACGTAGTAGGTTCACGTGGTTCAGTGGTTCCATTATTCAAAAAAATGATTATGGATGGTATTGATTATTTGCCGATCACTCATTCTGAGATGACTCGTTTTTGGATTACTCTTCAATCAGGTGTGGAATTTGTACTTAAAAACTTTGAACGTATGCAGGGAGGGGAGATATTTGTTCCTAAAATCCCATCGGCAAGGATTGTTGACTTGGCAACCTCAATTGCACCTAATTTAAAGCAAAAGATTGTAGGTATTCGTCCAGGTGAAAAGTTGCACGAAATTATGTGTCCGTCAGATGATTCACACTTGACGATTGAATTTGATGATCATTATGTGATTTCACCTTCTATTACGTTCGTTGATTCTAACTATGACTTTAAGGTTAATGCTATTGGTGAAAAGGGTAAGCAGGTTGAGCAAGGTTTTGAATATAATTCAGGAACAAATAAGGAATTTCTTTCTATTGAGCAACTCCAAGAATATGATAAGTGGGCAGAGATTTAATGATTCCCTATGGCCGTCAAAGTATTTCTGAGGATGATATCCAGGCCGTTGTTGATGTGCTGAGGTCCGATTTTTTAACTCAGGGACCAATCGTTCCCAAGTTTGAAAAGAAAGTATGTGATTATACTACAGCTAAATACGCTATTGCGGTTAATAGTGGTACATCCGCTCTCCATTTGGCTTGTCTAGCATTAGGACTGACAAAGGGCGATTGGTTTTGGACAACACCAGTTAGTTTTGTAGCATCGGCTAATTGCGGACTTTATTGTGGTGCCCAAGTTGATTTTGTTGATATTGACCCCTTGACATGGAATATGAGTACAGAGAAATTAAAAGAAAAACTGGTGCAGGCCAAGCATGAAGATAGGCTTCCAAAAGTATTAGTTGCAGTACATTTTTGTGGATTACCCTGTGATATGGAAGAGATATATGTTTTGTCACAGGAGTATGGTTTCAGGATTATTGAGGATGCATGCCATGCTATTGGTGGTAGATATCAGGATGAGCCAGTTGGTAATTGTCGATACAGTGATATAACGGTATTTAGTTTTCATCCAGTAAAGACTATAACCACTGGTGAAGGTGGTATGGCCATTACCAATGATAAGAAATTGGCAGAAAAAATGGAGTTGCTTCGAAGCCATGGAATTACACGTAATCCCAATTTGATGACCCATGTACCAGACGGGCCATGGTATTACCAGCAGATTGATTTGGGTTTTAACTATCGGATGACAGATATTCAAGCAGCACTCGGTAATAGTCAAATGTACCGCCTTGATGATTTTGTTTCAAAACGACATAAGATCGCAGAAAGATACAGAAAAATGCTTGCAGATCTTCCACTGCATCTGCCACATAGTTCAACGAGTAAATATTCAGGTTTCCATTTATATGTGGTTCGCCTACTGAGTGAAAAGGTTACAGGTACCCACAGAGAGATATTTGACGCACTAAGAGGGAAAGGGATAGGTGTTAACTCACACTATATTCCGATACACACTCAGCCATTTTACCAAAAGATGGGTTTTCGTTGTGGTGACTTTCCACAAGCTGAATCCTACTACGCTGAGACAATCAGTCTGCCAATGTACCCCGATCTTACAAAAGATATGCAAGAAAAAGTAGTTGATGCGCTCAGAGAGTTGTTGTAATGAAAATCGCAATTATTCCAGCAAGGGGAGGGAGCAAAAGAATACCTAGAAAGAACATCAAAGACTTCTGTGGGAAGCCTATTATTGCCTATTCAATTCAGGCTTGCATGGAAACAGGGCTCTTTGATCAAGTTATTGTTTCAACAGATGATGAAGAAATTGCATCAAAAGCGAAGGAATGGGGTGCTAGCGTACCTTTCATACGCCCAAAGGAGTTGTCTGATGATTATACCGGGACAAATTCTGTAATTAAGCACGCTGTTGATTGGCTTAATGATAAAGGTCAAATTGTAGAACATGTTTGCTGTGTATATGCAACCGCACCATTTGTGCAATCAAAATATTTGATTGAAGGCTTTGAAAAGTTAATTTCTGAAAAGAGTACATTTTCTTTTTCTGTTACAAGCTTTCCATTCCCTATTCAGCGAGCAGTCAGGATTAATCACTCTGGAAGAGTAGAAGCCATTTATCCACAGTATATAGATAGCCGCTCACAGGATATTGAAGAATCCTATCATGATGCTGGTCAATTTTATTGGGGGACAGCAAGTGGATTTATTAATGATGTAACAATGTTTTCTCCTGATTCAGTGCCTATCATGCTTCCACGCCATTTAGTACAAGATATTGACACCCCCGAAGATTGGCTTCATGCAGAGTTAATGTATAAAACATGGTTAAATTCTGACGCGAGGAATCTGTGAGGATAATTATTCGTGCAGATGCATCTATTACTATTGGCAGTGGGCATATTATGCGTTGTCTCACTTTAGCAGAAGAACTACAGAATAGAGGTGATGAGGTACATTTTGTTTGTCGTGAATTGCATGGGCATTTGGGTGATTTAATCAAAGAAAAAAAAATCCAACTTTCATTATTGCCAACACCTGATGATAAAAGAAATCCAGCAGATAATAGTGCATTAGTACAATTAACGGGTGTGAGTCAAAAGCAAGATGCTGAGGAGACTATCAAAGCGATTGGAGATAGCCGTATAGATTGGTTGATTGTAGATCACTATGGGATTGATGCTCAATGGCATGGAAAATTACGTAATAGCAGTAAAAAAATTTTGGTGATAGATGACTTGGCTAATCGTATGCTGGATTGTGATTTATTATTGGATCAGACATATGGTCGCGAAGAGTCAGATTATTTTCAATTTTTACCGAGATATTGTAAGAAACTAATGGGGTCTCAGTATGCCTTATTACGGCCACAATTTTCACAACTAAGACAAGATGCAATGGAAAAAAGAAAGAAGCTAACATGTGTTAGTAAAATTCTTGTAAGTATGGGAGGGATGGACCCTGATAATATCTCATCAATAGTTATAGATGGTTTGTCAAAAGTTAATTGGTTAAATTTAGTTGAAGTAGATGTGGTACTGGGAGAAAAGGCCCCTTATTTTGGATCATTGAGGAACAAGCCTGAAACACAAGGGATTAAATTTAATTTCTTGAGTAATGTTTCTAATATGGCAGAGTTAATGTTGGATGCTGATATTGCTATAGGTGCTGGAGGAACAACTACTTGGGAAAGGTGCTGCCTTGGGTTGCCTGCATTATTGACGATTAATGCAGAGAATCAATCCACTATAATAAAAAACCTTTCTACTTCTGGTGCAATACTTAATCTTGGTTGGCATTTTGATCTAACTCCAATAAAAATCTCAAGCTTAATTGAGAAATTATTAAAATCGATTAAAAGCATTAAACAAATGAGCGATAAGTGTTTTCATGTTTGTGATGGCGCGGGAGTCAAACGTGTTGCAAGTAATTTAATATGAGCGGAACAAATATAGACTGGTGGGAAAGGCCAAGAGTAATTTTCATTGTTGTTGATAATGATAGCTGGATACTTCCATATGCCGACACTTTAGTGGAAGAAATAAACAAACGTGGCGATAAAGCTAAGCTATGTCGAAACCATCATGAAATTCAAAAAGGTGTGGTTGCATTTTATATGGGGTGTGTGAAGGTGACTCCGCGAGAAATTCTTGATAAGAACAGATATAACGTCGTAGTACATGAAAGCGATCTTCCAATAGGCAGAGGATTTTCACCATTAATATGGCAGATATTAGAAGGTAAAAACATTATTCCAGTATGCCTTATTGAAGCAGATGATGATGTGGATGCAGGGTGTATATATATGAAACGTGAAATTAAATTGCAAGGTCATGAATTGAACCATGAAATACGTCATAAACAGGGTCAATTAACTGTTGAGATGTGTCTGGATTTTCTTGAGAATTCAAATCCGCCTGTGGGGATCGCTCAACAAGGCGAACCTTCAATCTATTGCAAACGCACACCAGAAGACAGCAAATTGGATATAAATAAAAGTATTGCTGAACAATTTAATTTGTTGCGCGTTGTAGATAATGACAGATACCCAGCCTTCTTTGAAAAAGATGGATGCAGGTATACGCTTAAAATTGAAAAAGCCTAGCCGAGTCTTGGTAAAAAATTCATTACAAATAAACAGGCTCATAAATTATCGTCATATAAGCGAGATGGATATATATTGTGAAAATTGTTGTCATTAATACGAATACCAGCAATATTACTTCAGTCGTCAATGCATTTAAGTATGTAGGCGCAGATGTTTTGGTTAGTGATGAAGCAGAAGTGATACTGAGGGCAGACAAAGCGATTATACCCGGAGTAGGTTCCTTTTCTGCTGGCTATAATGGTTTGGTGAAAAATAAGCTAGTTGATACTATCAGGCAGATTGCAGTTAAACAGGAAAAACCAGTTTTGGGAATTTGTCTAGGTATGCAGATGTTGGCAACAGCCAGTGAAGAAGGTGGTGATTATAAAGGTTTGGATCTAATCCCCGGGCGCGTTAAAAAGTTAAAAAATGATCAGCCCGAATACCGTATACCAAATATTGGTTGGTGTGATGTTCGTCTAAATAGAGAAAATGTCTTGATCAATGAATATGACAAAATTCTATCATTCTATCATATTCATAGTTTCTATTTTGATTGTGATAATAATGATCACGTGGTTGGGACAATCATATTTTCTGGTAAAGACGTGCCGGTGATGGTTCAAAGAAAAAATGTATTTGGTGTTCAGTTCCACCCGGAAAAGAGTCATGAGTGTGGTTTGGAATTACTTAGCAATTTTGTGAAATTATAGAGGCTATTTACGAGATGGCATACCCAAGACTTATACCTGTAATTTTGCTGAAAAATGGACAAATTGTTCGTAGCCAGAGTTTTCGAATTCATCAGGTGATTGGCAATCCAATTCATACCATACGCAGGCTTGGTAACTGGGGTGTCGATGAGTTAGTGCTTCTGGATATTAGTACGGAGGACTACCACGATATGAGGCGTGAAGACCTGCAAGTTAAATATACTGGTACTAATACGATTGAATTACTCCGCATGATTGCAGATGTTAGCTTTATGCCGCTGACATTTGGTGGCAGGGTTAAATCGATTGCTGACATAAAAGAAAGACTGGCAGCAGGGGCAGACAAGGTATCAATTAATAGTGAGGCATTCAGAAGTCCAGAATTAATTAAAAATGGGGCAGATGAATTAGGTAGCCAATGTATCGTTGTCAGTATTGATGCACGATGCCATAAAGATGGTTCCTATGAGGTGTATATTGATGGAGGAAAAACATCAACTGGAATGTCACCGGTCGATTGGGCCAGAAAAGCTGAAGAATTGGGGGCAGGCGAAATCTTCCTCAATTCAATCAATCAGGATGGGATCGGTAATGGATATGATCTGGAACTGTTAGAGAGTGTGGCTGGTGCTGTTGATATTCCTGTCATTGGTTGTGGTGGAGTGGGTAAGTATGAACACTTTGCCGAAGGACTTGCAAAAACACCTGTAGATGCTGTAGCAGCCGCGAATATCTTTAATTATTTTGAATTAAGTTATCCACTAGCAAAACAAAAGTGTATTGATTCTGGTATAGCCATGCGTCCTGTCGTGCTGGATAGTCCATGGTTTCCCAGAGAACCAGAGTATGATACTGGCTTTGAAAACAACCTCTATGAAGAACGCATGAATAGGGCGACGAAAAATATTGGCCCAAAATCAACAGATAAAATCTTCCCGCCAGTAAGATGGTGTACGCAATGTGTGTATCCTTCGATAAGCGCTGCCCCGATGGAGTTTGATGACGATGGAGTTTGCATGGGCTGCAGAATGTCAGTAAACAAAGTTGATATTCCTGAATCAGAGTGGGATGTTCGAAAGCAAATGCTGGTCGATATTCTTGAGCAAAACAGCGCAAAAGACGGTTCACGAGCTGATTGTATCATTGCGGTCAGTGGCGGTAAGGACAGCTATTTTCAAACACATTTTATTAAGAATGTGCTCGGTTTTCAGCCATTATTGATTACATATTACGGCAATAACTATTCAGAGGTTGGGCAACGAAATTTGCTCAATATGAAAGATGTATTTGGAGTTGACCATATTATTTATCAACCCAGTGTTAAATTATTGAAAAAATTAAATCGTCTAGGCTTTGAAATTATGGGTGATATGAATTGGCACAACCATATTGGGATATGTTCAATTCCGATGAAATTGGCAACCCAGCTTGGTATACCGATCGTTATCTGGGGTGAACATGGTTATGGGGATTTAGCTGGTCAATTCTCCATGAATGATTTTGTGGAATGGACATACCGGACGCGACTGGAACATTATTGTCGGGGTTATGAATGGAATTATATGCTCGATAGAATGGGAATTACCGCAAAGGATATGGCGGCGTTTCAATATCCCTCTGACACAGAAATATTCCGGGTTGGATTGCGTGGAATACACATGAGTAATTATGTCAAATGGGAAGCCAATGAGCATAGTCAACTGGTCCGTGAAAAATATGGGTTCGAGGTATCAGATGAACCATTTGATCGAACATACAGAACCATGTCAAATCTTGATGACATCCATGAGAATGGTGTTCACGACTACATGAAGTGGATAAAACTGGGCTATGGTCGTTGTACTGATCATGCAACCAAAGATGTGCGTGCAGGTTTGATGTCTCGGGACGAAGCAATGCAACGTGTCATGAAATATGATCATGTTAAACCCCGTGACTTAAAACGCTGGCTTGAATATGTGGATATGACTGAAGCAGAGTTTGATGCTATTGCCGATACATTTCGTGATCCTCGGGTTTGGCGAAAGGAATCTGGTGAATGGCACAAAGATGTACCATGGCCCAATAAATGACAAAGGTACTTTTTACCGGTGGAGGCGGTGCTGGCACAGAAGCATTGGCTCGATTGCTATCTGGACAATATGATGTCCATTTTGCAGACTCAAGACAGGATATTGGTGCAATAACACCTGCTGTCAAACAATCTCAGCAACATAATATCCCTTGGGCCAGCGATCAAAATTATGCAACAGGGATCGTAGATTTAATTAAGCAGATTGAGATTGATGTGTTTGTTCCAACTGTCGATGAGGAACTAGCACATATTGCAGAGATACAGGCGTTACTGCCCGATCTAAAGATATTGGCGCCTGAGCCCCACTATATCGATCGGTTTATGGATAAGCAGTCAATGGCTGAGCACTTGGCATTAAAAGGGTTGCCCAATCCGGATGCTTATAGCCTGGAGGAACTGGAGACGTTGGATTTTCCTGTGTTCGCAAAACCAAGGCTAGGCAGAGGCTCTCGTGGTGTACAAAGACTTGATAGTAAAGAGGATGTGCAGGCATATTTAGTCTTGGCAAAGCAACCAGCTGATGCATTTGTTGCACAAAACTGGTTAGTAGGCACTGAATATACCGTGATGATGAGTGCGGATGGTGATGGTAATTTATGTGCCATTGTACCGGTGCGAGTGGATGAGAAACGTGGGATAACTATAATCTCTGAAACAGTTGATGATCACGTTGTTAGCGCTGTTTGCGAACAGATTCATCAGGCTTATCCGGCACAGGGGTGTTATAACATTCAGCTCATGAAAACTGATGATAGTACAGTCGTTCCATTTGAAATTAATCCGCGCGTTTCAACGACATTATGCATGGGGATTGCGGCAGGGATAGACCCAATTGATAACTATATATCAGGCAAAAAGCAGGAAAGCCTGCAGTCTTTTAAATCAGGACTGGTATTACATCGATACTGGTTAAATCACATTGACGAGAAATAATCTATGAAATTTCAAAAACAAGATGATACTTATTTGACGAATAGAAAGGAACTGGCGGAAAAGATTAATCGCCCTGATATGTGGGAACTGATTGATCACTGGCCACTTTATGTTGGTTTGGCTAATCTTGGCAGATATATGGCTATAGCCGATCTAGTTCAGAAAAGCATGAAAACACCAGGACATATAGCCGAATTCGGGTCGTGGAAAGGCGCGAATTTAATGTTCATGACCAAGTTGCTCAAGTTGTGGGATCCATATTGCAATAAGGTTGTACATTGTTTTGATAGTTTTGAAGGCTTAAATACATTTTCCAGTGAAGATGGCGCTTCCAGTGAACAGCAGCATGGCCAATATGCTGGGAGATTGGATGAGCTGAAAGCATTTATTGATTTGTATGATTTAGAAGACGATGTCGATTTTCATGTAGGTCTGATACAAAACACCTTGCCCGAATTTATTAATGCCGAACCGCAAGTCAAGTTTTCACTAGTATATTGTGATACAGATTTATATGAGCCAACACAGCTCATACTGGAAACGTTACATGAAAGACTGATGCCTGGTGGTTTTTTTGTGTTTGATGAATGGAATGACCCACGTTGGCCGGGAGAAGGTATTGCAGGTAATGAGTTTGTGTCTGAGTTCAGTGCATTTTATGAGGTCATTCACGTTAATGGTGCTCGCCAGCCGAACCTGATATTAAAACGCAAATAAACCTTATGTTAAAGAAAATAGAATTCAATATTGGCGAAAAGCATATTGGAGATGGTCATCCAAGTTATATCATTGCCGAAATTGGTTCGAATCATAATCAGGATTACCAGTTAGCATTAAAAATGATTGATACTGCGGCAGAAGCAGGGGTTGATGCCGTTAAATTTCAGACATTTCGTGCAAAAGATCACTACTCTAAGCATGCACCAGGTTTTAGTTACCTGGAAAATACCAGCACTTATGAATTAATCGAATCTCTGGAGTTAAACAGGGACTGGCAGTCATCTTTAGCAGACCATGCAAAGTCTCGGGGAGTAGAATTCCTGACTTCAGCATGTGATACGGAGGCAATCACTGAGCTTACGAAACTTGGTATGGTTGCTTATAAAGTGGCTTCTTTTGACCTGCCTGATCACCGGCTTATTAATGCTATCTCCAGTACAGGTAAGCCTTTGATACTGTCAACAGGCATGGCTGATATGGTTGACCTGTCAAATGCAGTCAATACAGCACGTAAGGCAGGCAATGAGCAAATCGTATTGTTGCAATGCACTTCTTTATACCCTGCACCAGCAGAACTTTCCAACCTATCTTCGATGCAAACAATGCGCCAGTCGTTTGGTTGTTTAACGGGATATTCTGATCACACGAGTGGTGTTCATGTTGCTATAGCTTCCGTTGCGATGGGAGCCTGCATGATAGAAAAACATTTCACCCTTGATAGAACACTGCCGGGTCCGGATCACCCTTTCGCCATCGAACCCAAGGAATTAGAACAGATGGTAAAGCATATTCGTGAGGTAGAAAAATCCATAGGGGACGGGCTCAAGAATGGTCCGCGTCCTGAGGAGCAGGAAATGTTCGAAAAAGGACGCAGAAGCATTCATGCTGCAGTGGATATTAAGGCTGGTGAGATAATAACCGAGGATATGTTAATAATTAAGAGACCCGGTTACGGGTTGGTGCCTAGTATGTGGGATCAAATAGTTGGCAGGAAAGCAGCTAAAGATATTGAGGCGGATTATTGGGTTACATGGGATATGGTATGAAAAGGATCGCAGTAACCGGTGCAAATGGGTATCTTGGAAAACAAATTATTTCAACGTTCTTATCTAGAGGAATTAAAATATTCCCTATTGTAAGAAACCAAAATAACAGTAATGAAATAGTTTGTGATTTAACAGATAAAGAGTCTGTTGAAAAAGCGATAATCTCAAACAATATTGATACAATAATTCATTGTGCAGCAATGGTGCCAAAAAAATGGGAGCAATATGATGAAGATAATTGTTATAACCAAAACATCATCATGTTGCAGAATATCGCGCATGAAAAATTAAAGAGACTGATTTTCTGCTCAAGCATGACAGTTTATGGGGTTGATGCGGAGGGTATGATAGATGAGTCGAGTGCTACATCAGCTTCTAATGCATATTCCAAGTCAAAGCTTGATTGTGAGGAATGGCTACAAAAAAAATATAAAGGAGACTATGTCATTGCAAGACTTCCTGGTCTGTTCGGTGGGTCCAGACAAAGCGGCCTGATATATAATTTGATTTTATCCTTATCTAAACAGGAATTGCCGGAACTGGTAAAGGAACCTCCAGCCTGGTCAGCATTACATGTCGATGATGCCGCAGATTTAATGTACAGGTTGGCAACTTTTCCACTAGAGAATAATATCGTTTGTAACCTGGGTTATGGTATCCCTCAAAGTATATATCGTTTGCTGCTTAACGTAATGGCATTGATGAAACTTGACGATTTTCCAGTGCAAAATATTTCAGATAACTGGGTATGTTTGAATATTAATCGCCAGTTGCGAAATATAGGCTTTACAAGCAGGGACTGGTTTCAACGTTTGGCGCAGGAAATAAGCACAACAGAAAATATTTCATGACTAATTTGAAAGATTATATTCCTCCACTTGTTGAAGCAATGAAAGTAGTAGGGAGCGAACTATTGGCTCGAAGAGAAAATAACCAAGTAGATGGAGAGTGGATAGGAGCCCAACTTAAATCATCTGCCGATATATATGCCCATGAGTTCCTGCAGAAGACATTATACAAAATTAGCCCTGAAATACCTTTTATAAGTGAAGAATCGATTGATCTGGATGTTACAGAAAGGCCGGATTGCTACTGGCTGGTTGATCCGATTGACGGGACAGCAAGCTATGTAAATGGTTTTGATGGTTTTGTTATGCAGGTTGCGCTAATCAGGGACAACGTTCCACAATTAGCCGTTATCTATGCACCTGCTACCGATGAATGTTATACAGCAATAGCAAGTGAAGGGGCTTATAAAAACAACACAAGAATGACGTTATACACCAATCATGATGGTGTCAGATTGATTGATAATTATCCTGAGCCCAGAGGGATAGCAAAATCCATCATGGAGAAGCTACCTAACGGTACGTACGTCGAGAGCGGGAGTCTTAGCCTAAAAGCATTACGTGTTGTGGAAGGGGGGGCAGACCTTTTTGTGAAAGATGTTGTTGTCCGTGACTGGGATTTTGCGGCGCCGATCGTAATTATTAATGAATTGTCAGCTTGTATTAGCCAGTTTAATGGTAAGGAATTTTCATTATATGGTAGTTGGGAAAAAAAGGGTATCATTGTTTGCAGAGACAAATCATTGCACCAACAAATAATTCATTTATTAGCTGAGAATGAAACGTCGCCATGAATAATTTGAAGGTTATTTTTATTGATGCTGAAACTTACCCAAAGGCATAGCTTAAAACAGGTGGATTCAGAATCATTTTGAAGATGTACAACTTATTGATAATAGTATTAATGCTAAAACAGTAATCAAAAAAAGAGACTATATATGACCGATAATGTGGTTGTGATAGCGGCCCACCCTGATGACGAAGTACTAGGGTGTGGCGGCACTATTATTAAACATGTGGAATCAGGAGATTCTGTTTCTGTAATCATTCTTGCTGACGGGGAAGCTTCGAGAGGAAAAAAGGAGCAGAAAAGGGATGCTCGTCATGAAGAACTTAAAATGGCTGCAAAAATATTGGGGGTAAGCAATGTTTCTTATATGAATTATCCGGATCAGAAAATGGATATAATTCCATTTCTGGATATTGTTCAGAGCATAGAAAAAGCATTAGAAAAGCTGAGTCCAACTATAATTTATACACATCATGGTGGGGACTTAAATCTGGATCATAAAATCACGTATCGAGCTGTGATGACCGCATGTAGACCACTTCCTGACTCCAAAATCAAAGGTATTTATAGTTTTGAAGTGGTTTCAAGTACCGAATGGGGGCTAAGTACCGAGTCTCAATTTAGGCCCACAAAAGCATGTGATATTACTGTGCAACTAGACAAAAAAATTGAAGCGTTAAAATGTTACAAAAGGGAATTAAGGGAATTTCCTCACCCAAGAAGTATTGAAGGAGTTATAGGTCTGGCAAAAACCAGAGGTATGCAATTTGGTCTTGATGCCGCTGAAGTTTTTATAGTTGAAAGAACCTTCTGGAGATAGCAATTAATGTCGCATGATCGGGTCGGATTATCCCACCATATATGGTGGAAGAAATATCAGTCAACCATAATGGCAGTATAGATAGAGTTATGCAATTGATTGACATGGCTAAAATTTGTGGAGCAGATGGTGTCAAAACACAAAAACATACACAGATGAATCAATGATAATTGATTGCAATAATCGAGATTTTAAAATTAAAGGTGGGTTATGGGATGAGTGTAATTCATATAAATTATAAACAGTATCAATAATATTTTCTTTTAAAGAGGTTATTAATGTGAGCACATTAACAGAACAAGAAATACGCCCAGCTGAATTGATGGATAAACAGCGGATTGCAGCATTGACAGATATTGGTAGACTTTTATCGAGGTGTGGCGAATTTGTTAACGTGAACTGTCCTGCTTGCGGGATAAATAATTATACTCAAAAATTCAAAAAAAACAGTATTACATATGTTGAATGTAAAGAATGCAGAACATTTTATGTTAACCCCAGACCATCACCTAATGTGCTCCAGTGGTTCTATCAAGGTTCTCCAAATTATGCTTATTGGAATGATGTTATTTTTCCAGCTTCAGAAGCTGTAAGGCTTAAAAAAATATTTACCCCAAGGGTTGTTCGATTATTTGAACTTTGCGATAAGTTTAATATTGAAAAAGATAAATTATTAGAAGTAGGTTCAGGGTTTGGTACATTTTGCTCGGAAGTAAAAAAGAGAGATATATTTAATAGAGTGGTAGCAGTTGAGCCAACACCAGATTTGGCAAAAACTTGCAAGGAAAGAGGGCTAGAAGTAATAGAGCAACCGATTGAAGAAATTCAATTAGATGCTAATGAATACTTTAATGTGGTTGTCAGTTTTGAGGTCATAGAACACTTATTTGACCCCGCTGAATTTGTCAAGCATATGAATCGTTTACTTAAACCTGGTGGAATTATGATGTTGACATGCCCAAATGGTCTAGGCTTCGACATTGAAACATTGGGGGTAGCAAGTGATACTGTTGACCATGAACATTTGAATTACTTCAATCCAGAATCTTTAGCAGGAATGGTAACTAAGCTTGGAATGGAAGTGCTAGAGGTGTTTACTCCTGGTTTATTAGATGCTGAATTAGTAAGGAACAAAATTATCGATGGTGAATATAATATTGCTGGCCAGCCATTTTTAAAAAAAATACTAATAGATGAATGGGGTAAATATGGGTTGTCATTTCAGGAATTTTTAGTGCAGCAAGGTCTATCCTCAAATATGTGGTTGGTTGCAAGAAAATATTATAGTTAAGATAGAAAATATTAAATCATTAAAGCTCAATGAATAAAAAGAGACTCATATGAAAGTTTTACTTGTTATCAATAGGCCTGAGCGCGAGGCAAAGATAATGGAGTCGATTAAGCGCGAAATACATTTCCTTAATCAAAAAGCTATAGTTGAAATCAAAGAAAGGTGTACTCCAGAATTTAATCGTTTTGTTTTTTGGTTTAGACCAAATGTTATTTTGACATACCCATTTACTTGCGAAGGTTTTTCCAATATTTATTATATGTTTAAAGTGATTCTTGGAGCCAAAATTATTTCTATGCGGGCGGAAGGTGTTGTGGATTTTGACAGTGAGTATGAGCTTGAGCGCTCCGTGGGTTATGATGATTATGGCAATAACCTTGTTGATTACGAATTATCTTGGGGTGAAAAATTTGCTCGTATTATTGGTGAAAAATTAGTCGCGCAGAATAAATTATCTTCCTTAGGTAACTTTAAAGTTGTTGGGCATCCTGGGTTAGAAAAACATTTTGAGCATGATAATGTTGATGCAACAATACCATTAAGATTGATTGATACTCTGAATCAGTATAATAAAAACAATATTATTTTTATTGTAACTGGTTTCGTGATGGCTGATTATACAAGGCAGAATTTACTTGATGCAAAGGATATGGGCGGAGAAGATAGAATTGAGATAGCGCTTGAGGGTGTTGAAATTGTTAAAAAATTGCGAGAGGATTGGATTAATAACATTATTATTGCTGCAACTGAAAATCCTAATGTATTAATAATGGTAAAAAAACATCCATTAGAAAATAAAAAGATATATGAACAGATGTTAAATAGTGTAAATAATATTTTATATATACATGAAGATGTTCAGATGCCGAATGTTATCTCTTATGCTGGATTATTTATTCATTATGGTTCAACAAGTTTAATTGATGCATACTTATCTAAAACACCTTCTGTTTATGCTTCTTCTCACTATAATAAACAATGGTATTCAAATCTTGGATGGCCATCTGATCTAGAAGTAGATATTAACGAAATACCATTGGCAGTAAAAAGCTTTTTAGGCGGGAATATTCCATTTAAAATATCTGATAATAAAAAGAAAGTAATGAAAGAAATGTTTAATATTGAGGAAGGAAAGGAATATAGGCCGTCAAAGGAAATTGCAAAAATAATTCTCGATCCAACCCCCCCTCAAAAAGTTAAAATAACAGATACATATTTTTTGAGAGCGTTGTCGGTTTTAATGTACCAACATACATTTGGGCGTCTTTTAAAACTACTAAAAAGAGTCTAGCTTTGATTTGCAATATTAGTTATTCTGATTCTGAAGGCGAAATATACTAATGAAATTCTTGTTGGGGTTTTGCGGTAAAAAACCACTATTTATTCTCATTGTAACTTCATTGGCAATTCTTATACTTGACTTAATTGGAATTGCATTAATTTTTCCTTTTCTTAAGCTTTTTATTGCGCCCGATACTGCATTGCATAACCAATACGTAAATACAGCATATGAAGCTATGGAGTTTGAAAGCGTTAATAAATTTGTTTACACAGTGGGACTCTTTTTAATAGTAGCATATCTACTTAAGCTCATTATAAAAACAATAAGCAATGCAATTAAGTACCATGTTTTTGCAGATTTGACATACCGGCTTTCTCAGCACTTGTTCAAGGGCCTACTTCAGGCCAGATACACTTTATTTACTGATGAAGGGGCGTCCGAAATGATTGGTGTCATAAATGGACAAACAGCTCAAAGTGTAATATGCCTGGAATCATTTGTGAAGATGTTAAATGAATTCTTATTCCTTGTTGTTATACTGGGAATAATGTTTTATATCGACACTGCGGTTACTATTTGGGCTGTTGTTTTATTTATAGCCTTAGGTGTTGTGCTATATTATGGTTTGGTAAAAAGAATTGAATTGTACGGCAAGACACATTCCAGACTCAATGTTCTTGTGTATAAATATGGTTATGCTGTTGCAAACAGTATAAAAGATATTAAGATAATGCGGTTAGAGAAAAAAAATATTAGTAAATTTTCTGAAATATGGCGAGAATACAGCCGCAATGACAGTCGATCAAAAGTTATGCAGGGGATACCTTCTGATTTATCAGAAACATTGATTTTTAGCGGGATTGTTCTTGCCTGTCTTTATCTGCTTATGTCAGAGCAGAACACTAAAGATATGATACCATTTTTGGGGGTTCTTGCGGTCGGGGCAATGAGATTGTTGCCCTCATTTAATAGAATAATAAGTGGATATAACACATTTAGGTTTTATAAACCCTCACTTTCATTAGTTGAAGATCTGGATAGAAAAATAAATGATAATAGACAACATGTTGAACACTTAGGACTTCCCTTTTCTAACGCTTTAGAAGTTAAGGCATTATCTTTTCGGTATGCAGAAAAGACAGTTCTTGATTCCATATCGCTAACATTAAAGCGTGGAAAATCCTTAGCATTTGTGGGAGCGTCTGGAGCAGGCAAAAGTACTCTACTCGATATTTTGGTTGGATTACGTGAGCCTGCAACTGGAGAGTTTTATCTTGATGGAATTCAATTTAACCCATTTAAAACAGACGCCCTAAGAAATTACATTGGATATGTGCCTCAGAATGTTAATCTGATTGATGAGTCAGTTGCATTTAATATTTCTTTTGATAAGCATTATGATGAGGAGAATATGCATCGTGCAGTCACCATTGCACGTTTAGAAGAATTTATATCAGGATTGCCATCTGGTCTAGATACTATTATGGGTGAAAATGGCGTGCGAGTATCTGGAGGACAGAAGCAGAGAATTGGAATAGCACGAGCACTCTATCGCGATCCTGAAATTCTGGTGTTCGATGAGGCAACAAGTGCTCTTGATACGGTTACAGAACGTAAATTGATGCGAGAGATAAACCAGTTATCAAAAAATAAAACTTTAATTATAGTGGCACATAGGTTATCAACTGTCGAAAACTGCGATGTTATCCATCTGCTCGAAAATGGGAAAATTATTAGCCAAGGAACCCATGGTGAATTATTAAAATCTTCAAAAGAATACCAGGAATTATATTATCAGCAGGAACAAATTCCATGAGATGCATTATGAAAAAATTGAGTTTCTTTGTTATAAAAAATCTCATTCATGAATATCACTAGAACCATAAAATCACTAATTAACAGTGCCGGCTTGATTTACGCGAAAAAAATTTGCGCTCGCGAATATAATAGCCAAACATACATGGGGTTTAATGAGCGGGCTATTGAATTTTCATTTCTTTTTACCCAGCTAACAAAATTATGGCCTAAAACAATATTGGATGTCGGAACGGGGATGACAGCATTGCCTCACATGATGAGAAACTGTGGATTTCATGTGACGGCCATTGATAATATCAAAGACTATTGGACGAATGGGATGGTGAATCGCCACTATCATATTATTGATGATGATATTAGCAATACAAAACTTACTGACACTTATGATGTGATTACCTGTATAAGTGTACTCGAACATATCAATGACCATCGCGCAGCAATGATGTCAATGTATAGATTACTTAATCCTGGCGGACATCTTATTTTGACTTGTCCTTATACCGAGACTGAATATGTTAATAATGTTTATACATTGCCTGAATCTTCGGTTCATGAGGACTTCCCCTTTATTACTCAATCATTTTCCCGAAATGAAGTTGATAACTGGTTGATAGATAGCCCTTTTAATTTAATAGAACAAGAATATTGGCAGTTTTTTGAGGGAAACTACTGGACTTGTGGAGAGAAGCTTTCTGCTCCGAATCAGGTAAAGAAGGAAAATACACACCAACTAAGCTGTATGTTGTTTGCCAAAAATCAATAGGTGAAAGATATCTAATTACTGTGAAGATACTTTTTATATCTAATGGGCTTACCCACTACTACAATCTAGTTCTTTCTCGTTTAAATAGTGAACCAGGCATTGAGTTGGTTGCGGTTGTACCCAAGCAATGTAGTTCTCATATTGGAGAGGGGGTTTATCAGACCAAGGATGGAATAAATTTTAGGGTTGTTGAGTTGGAAGAATCACGAAAGCTATATTTATATACAACATTCAAAGGTTTGGCTAGTCTTATAAGAAAAGAACGACCTGACGTTGTTATTGTGATCGATATATATCTCTTTACTTTTTTACTTGATGTGGCAGTTGTTGTAGCAATGAAACTAGCCCAGTCAAAACTTATATTGAAAACACATCCATTTCGTTACCCCACATATCAAGAGGCTCTGGTTGAGATTGAAAAATCTTCTTCTGAATTTAAATTATTACCAAAAACAATTAATAAGCTAGTGTGTATGTTTGGTTTAGTGCGTATCTTAAGGAAAGGAGTCTTATACCTTAATAGATTGGCGCTTAATATGGTCGATGCACATGTTAATTATATTGAAGCACATAAATTATGGGCTACTTATGGTGTCCCGCGCGAAAAAATATTTGTAACTATGAATTCGCCTGACACAGATATTTTGTTTAATGTGAAAAAGGCATTAAAAGATATTGATTCAATATTGCCGGTTAATCCTTATCGAATTCTACATGTTGGCAGATTGGTTGAGTGGAAGCGTGTTGATATGTTAATCCGCACGGTTGCCAGATTAAAAACCGTCTTCCCAGATGTGGAGCTTCTCGTTATCGGAAAAGGACCAGAAGAAGCTATGTTAAGGCAACTAGCTTTTGAGCTTAATCTTGAAAAAGAAATCAAGTTCGTTGGGGGGGTTTATGAACCCCGTCAACTTGGTCAATATTTCAATGCATCTTCTCTTTACGTCTTGGCCGGGATGGGAGGAATATCTATAAATGAAGCCATGTGTTTTGGTTTACCCATACTTTGTTCGATTTGTGATGGTACAGAAAAAATACTGGTTCGTGAGGGTGTTAATGGGCGGTATTTCAAAGATGGCAGTGAGGATGATTTGTTTAATAAGATCAAATGGTTTTTTGAGCATCCAGAAAAGATGAAAGAGATGGGATGTGAATCTATCAAAATTATTGAGAAAGATGTAAATATTCGTACAGTTATAAATGGCTATAGACAGGCACTTGATTATGTGGAAGCAAAATGAATAGATGATTTATTCCGGGCTATTTTCGTGAAAATTATCCATTTGGCTACACAAGATATTGGTGGTGGTGGTGGTGCTTTTGATGCTTCTTATCGGCTTCATTGCAATATGATGTCTGTCGGAATCGATTCCGCCATGGTAGTACTAAGAAAAGAAACGGATGATGTGACTGTTGTTGATATATCTAAAAAATTGTTTCTGACTGAAAGAATACGTCGATTTCTGTTCACTATTAAAAAAAAATACATTCGTTGGAAATATAAACCATCACCATATTTTTTTGTACAACGAAGGGAATATTTTTCTGTAGATAGATTGCTTGATGATTTCCCTTTTAAACCAGATGTTATTATTGCCCATTGGGTATCTGACTTCGTTAGTTTGCAAATGCTTGGGGAGATGAGCCGTATTACCGGTGCACCTGTACTTTGGTACCTGATGGATATGGCCCCACTAACTGGTGGTTGCCACTATGCTTTTGAATGCAAAGGGTATACTAAGCAATGTGGATATTGTCCGCAGTTAAGTTCCAAACATGAGCAGGATTTATCATCTGATCAATGGTTTTCAAGGCAAAAAATTATTAAGAAAATGGATATTACACCTGTTGCTGGTTCAACATGGCTAATGGAGCGTATAGAGGAAAGTACTATTTTTCATGGCAAACAGGGGAAAAAAATACTCTTAGGTTTAAATGCCGATATTTTTACACCTGCAAATCAAGACGATGCCAGAAGTCAGCTCGACTTACCACTTAATAAAAAGATAATATTCTTTGGTGCACAGAATATATATGAAGAAAGAAAGGGGATTTATTATTTAATTGAGGCTTTAAAGCTTCTTTATTCTATGCTTGATGACAATCCGCAGCTAAAAAATGAGATTCTTGTTGTTATGGCCGGATCAAATGCAGATAAAAATAAATTAGATATCCCATTTGAACATCGCCATATAGGTTTCTTACGAGGAGATGTTGCGCTTGCGACAGGTTATCAGGCTGCAGATGTTTTTGTAAATCCTTCGATTGAAGATGCTGGGCCCATGATGATTAATGAATCTATTCTCTGCGGGACACCAGTTGTTGCTTTTGAAATGGGTGTTGCCAAGGATCTTGTGCATACAAGTCAAACTGGCTACAGAGCACGACTCAAAGACGAGAGAGATATGGCTATTGGTATACGCAGGATTCTTGAATTAGATGATAATGTTATGTGTAAAATGCGTGAAAATTGTCGCAATCTTGGTGTTAAGTTATGCCACCCATCAGTGCAAACACAAGCATTTAAGGAATTATGTGTGGAGATAATTAAATATAGTGATGAAGGTATCGGGCATTGAAGTACTTAATAAGTAAAATAATAAATATGTTAGGGTACGATATAATTAAACGCCGATCAATTCTAGCAAGCAATTTGAATATTGATGAGTTACTTGGCTATGAGTTAGAAGAAGATGCTGTTAATAGTATAAATATCATTCAAAATAACACCATGCTTTCAAAAAGGAGACTAGTCACACTTTACCAGCAGGTAGACTATTGCGAGAAAAATAAAATTCAGGGGAGTTTTGTTGAGTGCGGCGTATGGAAAGGTGGGGCAATGGGGTTGATGGCTCTTGCGAATTTAAGAACAGGTTCAAATAGAAGGCATTTACACTTGTTTGATGTGTTTCAGGAAATCTGCGAACCAGATGCTGCCGTTGATGGGGAGAAGGCTCTGCAAGAAGTTCATAAATTTACAGGTGGAGTTGGTCGTAGTAATGGAAAGTTACAATCTATAAAGGGAATATATGATTCTATGGGTGGGGCGGGCACCTTGGAAGAGAGCCAGAATCTTCTTGAAAATATAATTGGTTACCCTAAAGACATGATTCATTATCATGCTGGCTGGTTTCAGGATACTCTTCCTGTTGATCATCAAGATATTGGGCCAATAGCTATCTTGCGTTTAGACGGAGACTGGTATGCATCCACAAAGATATGCCTTGATTATTTATTTAACAAGGTTGTAAGCGGCGGCATTGTAATAATTGATGACTATGGAACATATGAAGGTTGCAGAAAAGCAGTCGATGAGTATATTCATACTCATAAAATATGCGCTTATCTTTCGTCAGTAGATAGTGACTGCCGATTTTTTGTGAAAGGATAAGATGATTATGAGAAATAATTACAGTCGCCTTGATTGGGACTCTAATTTTTTTGGGTTTGATGTGGCGAGAATAACTGTTACAGATATTGATGAAACCGGACTGATGGAGATGCTTGATGAGTTGAAATTTAAAAATTATCGTATGGCCTATTGGGATATTCCAATAGATAAACAAGAAACAATCCGCATTGCTCATGCCTGCGGTGGTTTTTTGGCATGCGAAAAAGTTACTTATTTCAAAAGGCTAGATAATGAAATTGATGCATTTAGTGCATTACCATATATTGCCACACCTTACACAGATGTTGAGCCTAGTCCTGAATTAATAAGTTTAGGAATTCAAAGTGGGAAATATTCTCGTTTTCGAATCGACCCTTCTTTCCCAGATGATATGTGCGATAAACTTTATAAATGCTGGTTAATACGTTCTGTGCATAAAGAAATCGCTTGGAAAGTTCTTGTTGTCAAAGAAGATGACAATTTATTGGGGATGATAACTTTGGGGTTGAAAAATGATCGTGGAGACATTGGGCTATTAGCTGTCTCTAGCAAAGCAAGAGGAAAAGGAATAGGAAAATGTCTTGTTATGGAAGCAGGAAAGTTTTTTTTTGAGCATAGATATATCAATACACAGATAGTTACGCAGCGCGCTAATATGGCTGCGTGTAGGCTATATGAATCGTGTGGGTATCATATTGAACGAACTGATAATGTGTTTCACTTTTGGCTTTAGGTAAAAATGAAAATCCCATTTAACAAACCATACCTTACTGGTAAAGAGGTGGATTATATTCAGGAAGCTGTAGTTTCAGGGAAAATATCTGGGGATGGTATTTTCACACAAAAATGCCATGGTTTTTTTGAGGAGCGTTATAGGTTTAAAAAAACTTTATTAACTACATCTTGCACTGATGCACTAGAAATGACTGCGATTTTATGTGATATAAAGCCAGGCGATGAAGTTATTGCCCCCAGTTATACATTCGTTTCCACAGTAAATGCATTTGTATTGCGTGGTGCTAAAATTGTATTTGTTGACAGCGGGAAGTCATGCCCAAATATAGATGCAAGCCAGATTGAAGAACTGGTAACACCAAAAACAAAAGCCATTATTCCGGTTCATTATGCTGGCATAGCTTGCGAAATGGATGAAATACTTGATATTGCTCGCCGCCATAATCTTTTTGTAATTGAAGACGCGGCACAGGCGATTGACTCTTTTTATAAAGGTGAGCCGTTAGGCTCACTTGGTCATTTCGGTACATTCTCGTTTCATGAGACAAAAAACATTATTTCTGGTGAAGGTGGAATGCTTGCTATTAACGATGAAGATTATATCAGTCGCGCTGAAATAATTCGTGAGAAAGGGACAAATCGGACAGCTTTTTTTCGTGGTGAAGTTGATAAATATGGATGGGTCGATATTGGTTCCTCTTTTCTACCATCTGAAATTATATCTGCATTTCTTTTCGCACAAGCAGAGTCGTTAGATTATATACAGGAAAAGAGGAAGCGATTATGGGCATTGTATTATGAGTTATTAAGCCCATTAGAGAAGGCGGGCTATTTTGATTTACCCAAGATACCACCTTATGCAACTAATAATGCTCATATGCTATACATTGTCTGCAATAATTCAAATGACAGAGAAGGATTGATAAAATATCTTATGAAAAACGACATTCTTGCAGTATTTCATTATCAATCACTGCATCAGAGCACTTATTACTCGAACCTTCATGATGGTCGAAAATTATTAAATTCTGACAGGTACACAGAATGCCTTGTTAGGCTGCCGCTTTATTATGAGTTAAATGAAGATAATATTATTTTCATAACATCTGTTATTAATGATTTTTATAATAATTCGGATGTTAAGTGGTAAGCATTATTGATTGCCACCTGTGATAATGGGGTGATATTTTTATGCGGGCTCTTAAAAAAATAATACGTTCATTTGGGTTTGATATCAGTCGTTATAATCCTGAAAGCTCTGAAATAGCACGATTAATGGCAATGTTAAATGAACATTGCATAAATCTGGTGCTGGATGTTGGCGCCAATACTGGTGGATTTGGAAAATTGTTGCGTGATGCGAACTACCAAGGCAGGATTGTTTCATTTGAACCGCTCTCGTCTGCATGGGATAAGCTATTAATAGAGTCCAGAAAAGACTCGCTTTGGGAAATAGCTCCGCGTACAGCATTGGGAGCTGAAGACGGTGAGATAGATATTAACATAGCAGGGAATTCAGAAAGCAGTTCAGTGCTAGCGATGTTAGATGCTCATGCTAGTGCAGCACCTGAATCGTGTTATGTAGATACAGAGCGGACACCATTACATCGTTTGGATTCGATCATTCCAGACTATCTACATCCAGAATCAGTCCCGTTTTTGAAAATAGATGCTCAAGGTTATGAAGATAGAGTGTTAATGGGGGCGAAGAATTTTTTAGAAAAGACGATAGGTTTGCAACTTGAGTTATCGTTAACTCCTCTCTATCAGGAGCAGTGTTTATATGATGATCTTATCCAACAGCTAAAAAATATGGGCTTTGAACTTTGGGCAATATCCCCGGTATTTACTGATCATGCCACTGGGCGATTGCTTCAGGTTGATGCAACATTTTTTCGTAATTAATTACAGCCTCTAATGTTGCGAAGCGCAGGTTGTTAAGTGAATAAAATAGTTTGCCTTAACCCTGATTACAGTACAACTCGATGTTTGATTTATTCATCATCAATCATTAATGGAGAGACTGCAAGCAGTAAGTATAAAGGTATGCAATTATTGCCAGATAACACCGAACGAACAGGTGAAGGTGGGTTGAGGACACAAGGGTATTTTAAGATAGAAGACTGTCTTGATGGAGAAGCCAAATGTTTAGAAAAAACCACGAGAAAACCACTAGTCACAATTATCACAGTTGTTTTTAATGGAGCAGACACTCTAGAAAAAACTATTCTAAGTGTTATTAGTCAATCCTACACTAATATTGAATATATTATTATTGACGGTGGTTCAACGGATGGAACAATTGACATCATTCGTAAACATGAACATGCTATTGATTACTGGGTAAGCGAACCAGACACGGGAATATATGATGCATGGAATAAAGGGGTGCGACTTTCTAATGGAGAATGGATTGCTTTTCTTGGTGCAGATGATTCATATTTGGAAGAGGCAATTAATGCCTATATTGATAGTATATTAAGCAATGAAAATTCATCTGTTCTTGAATATGTTTCATCAAGAGTAAATTTAATCAATGGTACAAGGACTTTGCGGGTTATCGGTGCCCCTTGGAACTGGAAAGTATTTCGTAAATATATGAATGTTGCACATATTGGTTCATTTCATCATCGTGCCATTTTTGACAAATATGGCTTATACGACACTACATATAAAATATGTGGAGACTATGAATTATTGTTGAGAGCAAAATCGGCTTTAAGGGCTGGGTATTTAGAAAAAATAACAGCTAACATGGAAATTGGCGGTAAAAGCAATAATAATGTTCTGACTTTTTCAGAAGCAAGTAGGGCGAAAATAAAATCAGGAGGGAGAAATCGGGTGGTTAGCCAGATTGAAAAAATAATGGCTATTTTGAAGTGGAAGGCGCGCACATATTTATGGCAATAAATATAAGATCTTTTGTATTGTATACAACCATTATTAGCATCTTTTCAGAGGCATTATTTGTTCGATATGGATTTGATATAAAGGCGTTCTATTTGGTTCTTATTATTAATACGTTATTAATTATTCCTGCGCACTCTATTTATATTCACACTTATCATTTTATTTTATTATGCTTGCTTGCAATCTCAGGAATCATTGGCATTCTTGCAGGAACAAATGATTTAATACCATTTTTGTTTACCATAACGGGAATAAGCGCATCTTCTATTTATTATTACAATTTTTTTAAATATCAAAACATATCTATTGAAAAAATATTTAATTTATATTTTCACATAGCTTATTTGGTTGCATTAATCGGGTTATTGATTTTTTGTTATGATCTTATCATAGGTAATGAGTTAAAATATGTTAAGAGCATTATGCTTGAGCCCGCGCATTATTGTGCTGCTGTAATGCCAGCCTTATATTATGGATTGCAAAGAACACTGCAAGAACGTGAACACATATGGAAAAGCGGGATCATTCTTGTGTCTATAGGATTAAGCGGATCGTCTGTCGGCTTTGTTGGGCTTCTACTGATCCTGTTCTTTTTATTCGCAAGAAATATAAAAGGAACAATATTAGGCATTATTGCAGTATCTTTATCGTTTGCTTTCATTTATACATTTAGTGATAAATTTAATCTTCGCGTAGATGACACATTGCGAGCGATTCAAACAGGTGCCGTAGATGAGGTCAATCTTAGTACATATTCACTGATTAAAAACACTTTTATTGCGACTGAGAGTTTTAAGCGTAACCCGTTATTGGGCGGAGGTTTAGGTTCACATGTGGTTTCACATGAAAAATTCGTTGATTCTATCCCTGGGATTGAAATGCTCCCGATTGATTTTATAGAACTAAACTCGAAAGATGCATCATCACTTGCGAATCGGGTTGTTTCTGAGCTGGGAATAATAGGAGTTATTTTTTTATTGACGTTTCTATATTATTTTCGAAACAAGAATAATGCATTTAATACAGCTGCCTTTATCTATTTCTTGTTAAAACTATTACGTAATGGCCATTATTTTACGCCCGAAACGTATTTTTTTGTAATGGTATTCGTTCTTACAAGTGCGGCGGCCATGGGGAAACCACGGTCAAATTAAAAGCTGTTAATGATTAAAGAGTTATTTATTAAAATATAGAGTTACTGAATTTAAGTAATTATAAGCTGCATACGTAATTTAAAATGAAAGTTTTATAGGTGGAAAAATGAATCTGAGGCTTCAAAGAGTACAACGAATTTTGAGGGATTCAGGACTGCTTGGGCCTATAGAAAAATTCCGCTACTTGCTTAGCGTTGTGCGGTGGTATAGGAAAAATCGCGAATTCATTCAAAAACATCCTGATTTTAAAGTGCCACCAAAGGTACTTGCGTATGATGCCTACTCTGCTCCTGATTGGGATTTTTATAAGCAAAGTGGTGAGGAAACAGCTGTGTTTCTCGCAGCGATATCTAATAAATATCTTTCCCATGATATTCCTCTTCAGGTGCTTGAGTGGGGGTGCGGTCCAGGACGTGTTATTAGACATATCCCCAATGCGTTTTCCGGCAACACTAATACCTATGGTTCTGATTACAACCCAGCAACAATTGCTTGGTGCAATGATAATATTGGGCAAATTAAGTTTTCTCTAAATGGCTTGCAACCACCGCTTCACTTTGAAGGTGGATATTTTGATTTAATTTATTCAATTTCTGTTATTACTCATTTATCTGAAGAAGTTAGTCGTCTATGGGTTGATGAGTTGTTGAGGCTTGTTCGCCCCGGTGGGATTCTTGTAATAACAACAAATGGTGATTCACGGAAAAACGTTATGCGACCTGACGAGATAGAAGCTTATGAATCAATCGGGTTAGTTATTCGTGGTAAGTTTGAAGAAGGGAAAAAAATGTACTGGGCATGTCATTCTCCCCAATATTTAAGAGAGAAATTATTTAGTGGGTTTGAGGTATTAGAACATGTTAATGCTGGTTTTCCTTATACAGGTCAAGATTATTGGGTTTTGAGAAAGCCAAGGTGAACTATTTTAAAAATATGAAATGGATGAATATCAACTTCATTAGTCAATATGGTATTAGTGGGTTATTACGGCTTGTTATTGATCTGATTTGTACAAAACTGTTTATATCTTCTAAGACTCGTATAATACGACGTCCGGTATATATCCGCGGAAAAAAATATATTGATTTTGGAGAGAACTTAACGACTGGCGTTGCTGTGAGGCTAGACGCATTTCCTGAGGGAGATGCAAATGCAAAATGTATTATTTTTGGTAATAATGTTCAGCTTAATGACTATGTTCATATTGCCGCAGTAATTAGCGTGACTATTGGCAACAATGTACTGATTGCGAGCAAGGTATTTATTTCTGATCATAATCATGGTGGATATGGTACAGATGGTTATCATGACTCTCCCGATATCGCCCCAATTTTGCGACCACTTAGGGCAAAATCCGTAATTATTGAAGATAATGTCTGGATAGGAGAATTGGTATCAATTTTACCAGGGGTGACAATTGGGCAGGGTGCAGTTATTGGTGCGATGTCTGTTGTGAATAAAGATATTCCTCCATATTGTGTTGCAGTTGGTGTGCCAGCTCGTGTGATAAAAAAATATGACCCTGATATCAGAGAATGGGTAGAGACAAAAAATTAATTGTGATTACAGCGATTAATTTTGCTGATGGCGGTCCATTATCAATATTAAAAGATTGCCTGCGTTATGTGGCAGAAAATCTTTCGGAACGCTTCGAAATTGTTGCTTTGGTGCATAATAAAGAATTATTTAATATTCCTAATGTGCATTTCAAGGAATTTCCCTATGCAAAGAGATCGTGGTTAATCCGTTTATACTATGAATGGTTTTACTTCAATAAACTATCGGCTCGGCTAAAGCCATTTCTTTGGTTATCTTTGCATGATATTACCCCAAGAGTTAACGCAGAAAGATCTGCTGTTTATTGCCATAATCCCTCACCGTTCTATGATATTAGCTTTAAAGAAGTCTGGCTTGATCCTGTTTTTTTATTATTTAATAAGCTGTATTCTTTTCTTTATAGAATAAATATTCATAATAATGATTGGGTAATAGTCCAGCAAGAATGGCTTAGACAGGAATTTAAAGCGCGGTACTCCCCAAAAGAAATTATAGTTGCTCATCCAGAGTTAATATGGGATGAGCAATCAGGCTCTGACAGAGGTAATGGCAGGGCGAAAAAAACATTTTTATTTCCAACGTACCCAAGGGTATTTAAAAATATAGATCTAATAGGTGAGGCTGCTTGCTTGCTAGAAGATGCAGGTTATAAAAATTACGAAATTAAAATCACAATAGATGGTTCCGAGAATCGATATGCAAAAGATATAGTGCATCGTTTCTCGGCGAACTCATCGATTAAATTCATCGGGATTCAATCAAGAGAGCAAGTCTTCAAGCTGTATGAGGAAGCTGATTGCTTAATTTTCCCTTCTAAATTAGAAACATGGGGCATGCCAATATCGGAGTATAAACTATTGGGGAAACCTGTTTTGGTTGCAGATTTACCCTACGCACATGAGACAGTTGGTCAATACGACAAAGTCATGTTTTTTCCTCCGACTGATGCAAGTCAGCTAGCAAATTATATGATGAGATTGATTGATGGGAAATTACAATTTGATTCACATGATGCTATTGTTCCACCGCAGCCATTTGCACACAACTGGAAGAGTTTATTTGAAATATTATTGCAGAAGTGAATGTTCAAAGAATAAATTTATTATATTATGTATGAAAAATAGTGCTAAAAATAACCGATGAAGGTATCAGTATCAATTGTAAGTCATGGGCAAGGGGAGTTGGTTGATGCCCTGCTGGAGGACTTGAAACAGCATTGCGATACTGTAACGGAAGTGTTGTTGACAATAAATATACAAGAAGAACTCCCTTTTTTATTGAACGATTTTCCATTTCAGATAAGAGTAATAAAAAATGAGCAAGCCAGAGGGTTTGCAGAAAATCATAATGCAGCGTTTAAAATGGCATTGTGTGATTTTTTTTGTGTGCTTAATCCAGATATCAGGTTAGATAACAATCCATTTCCAGCATTATTGAATTGTATTGAAAATGGCAAGATCGGGATTGCCGCACCTAGAGTAATAAATTCAGATGGTAATCTGGAAGATAATGCACGGCCATTCCCCACGCCACTTACAATTTTAGCAAAATCATTAAGGCTTAATGCTACAACCTATCCAGCTAACCATGAAGAATTATTTCCTGATTGGGTGGCGGGAATGTTTATGTTATTTCCGGCAGGTGTCTATCGTGAGATGAATGGTTTTGATGATGGGTATTTCCTGTATTATGAAGATGTGGATATTTGTGCTCGACTATCCCTTGCGGGTTACCATGTTGCATGGTGCTCGGAAGCGACTGTAGTTCATAATGCACAGAGAGCTAGTCACAACAACCTAAAATATTTTTTCTGGCATTTAAAGAGTATAACGCGATTTTTCTTTTCCTCTGTTTATTGGCGAATTCGTCGTCTTTCCAGTAAAACTGTATGAAGATACTTGTGAGTGGTGCTAATGGTTTTATTGGTCGCGCATTGTGCACGGAATTATTACGCCAGAAACATGAGGTTAGATGTGTTGTGCGTGATAAAATTCATTCGGAAGATCTGTTAGGTGAGATTGTCGAAGTTGGTGAGATAAACTCAAAGACTGAATGGAAAACAGTATTTAAAGATATAGAAACTGTTATTCATTTGGCAGCACGTGTACATGTTATGTCCGAATCTTCAGATGACCCTCTCGCAGCATTTCGTGCTATTAATGTTGATGGAACCGAGAACATGGCATATGCGGCTGCAAAGCAGGGGGTAAAGCGGTTTATTTATATAAGCTCTATAAAGGTAAATGGGGAACGGACAACTTCGACATGCTTTACTGAAAATGATTTTCCTGGACCAGAAGATCCATATGGGGTTTCCAAGTATGAATCTGAGCAGGTATTACAATGTGTTTCAAGAGATACTGGCCTTGAAGTAGTGACCATTCGACCTCCATTAGTATATGGAGCAGGGGTAGGGGGTAATTTTCTACGCTTGTTGAGGATGGCAGATTGGAATATTCCACTCCCATTAGCATTGGTAAATAACCGGCGCAGTATGATATATCTTGGTAATCTGGTTGATGTATTAATCGTTTGTGCAACTCGTCCAGAAGCAGCAGGGAAAACCTATTTAGTAAGCGATGGTAAAGATATATCGACATCACAGTTGATTAGAAACATTAAACAGTTGATGCAAAAACCCTGTTGGTTATGGCCATTCCCGCCTTCGTTACTAATTCTGGCAAGCAAGCTAGTAGGAAAGTCTGCAGAATTGGAGCGATTAATTGGCTCATTAGTAATCGATAGCTCGAAAATTAAAAAGGAATTAGCATGGTCGCCACCTTTTACTGTGGAGCAAGGTCTGGCAGAAATGGTACATTGGTTTCAGAATCAATATAGATAAGTAATTATTAACCTAATAAAGTAAAAACAGAGATGATAACCTTAATAATTATTCCCGCTTTTATCATTTCCGCATTATTTATTCATATGTTTTTAAATCCAAAGTCACGTTTCCATATTCTTGATCGGCCTAATGAGAGGTCTCTTCATGGGATTCCTGTTCCACGTAGTGGTGGTATTGCAATAATATTATCATTTATATTGTGTCTTGTGGGTGTTATGGCGTACTCAAGCGATCTCACTCAAATTATATGGATTATAAGTGGTGTTTTCATAGTGGCGGCAATTAGTTTCATTGATGATTTAAAAGGTGTAGCTCCAGCATATAGAATGTTTGTGCATTCTTTAGCTGTATGTGTTCTTTTGGGAAGTGGATCATATATTGTTAGTATAGAATTACCCGGGGCATTATTAGAAATGCCTGTGTTAATAGGATTGTTGATTAGCATACTGTTTGGTGTATGGATGATTAATCTTTATAATTTTATGGATGGTATGGATGGTTTTTCAGGTGGAATGTCTGTATTTGGTTTTGGCACTTTAGCAATGCTTGGAAGTTTGAAGGGATATGAATTATTTACGATTTTAAATTTAATTATTGTTGGATCTTCTATCGGATTTCTTGTGTTTAACTTTCCACCTGCACGGATTTTTATGGGAGATGTGGGTTCGGCAACACTCGGTTATTTAGCCGTAGTAATGATTTATTGGGCGGATAAGGAAAAAATATTCCCCTTCTGGATTTCTTTGCTGGTATTTTCACCATTTATTATCGATGCTACCGTGACTCTGATACGGAGGTCAATGCAGGGCAGGAAAATATGGCAAGCACATAGCACACATTATTACCAACGTTTAGTGAAAGCAGGATGGGGGCATAGAAAAACAGTGCTGGTAGAATACGGAATTATGTTAGGTTGTAGTTTAACAGCCATATTAGTTGCTAATGGTTCCGTCACCATGCAGATGGTTGCGCTGTTTTTTTGGGGTTTGTTTTACACAAGCTTTTTTTTATGGGTGACATATTACGAAAGAATACGTCATTCGGGAACAGGTACATAGCTATTATTATATTCATACATAGCCGAGTGTTGATATTGGAACGAGCTATACTAAACTTTAGTTATTGCAAATGATTACTACTCATAAAGACAAATGCAACAGAAACCAATATGAAAAAAATGAACCTACGTGTTAGTGTTGTTATGCATGACATTTTAATGGTGTCATTAGCATGGGTATTCGCCTATTCAACTCGCTATAACTTCAACCTATATGGGATTGGATGGGGACCAATGATAAGTTCGTTGCCGTTTGTTATTTTTACACAAGGATTGATTTTATGGTGGTTGAAGTTATACAAAGGGGTTTGGCGTTTTGCAAGTATTCCTGACTTGTGGAATATTCTAAGATCGGTAGTTGTTGGTGCACTATCAGTTGCGGCCACCTTGTTTCTGGTAAACCGTTTGCAAGGTATTCCACGCGCGTCCCTTATTCTTTATCCAATTTTTCTAATATTATTGCTTGGTGGGCCTAGATTAGTATATCGTATGTGGAAGGATCATGGATTACTGAACATTAATAGTTTACATAGAAAAAGAGTGCTAATTATTGGAGCAGGACGAGCAGGCGATATGTTGGCAAGGGATATGCTTCGTGATCATGATTTTATGCCAATAGGTTATTTAGATGATCAGGAAAAACTGGTTGGTGCAAAAATGCAGGGTATCCCCGTATTGGGTGCAATCAATAAATTACCAGAGATTGTTGATAAAGAAGAGATTGATTCAATTGTTATAGCGATACCTTCAGCTTCGAATTCAGCCATGCAAAAAATTGTTGAATTGTGTGAGCACACAAATATTCCATTCAGGACGTTACCTCGTATGAGAGGAAGCGCAAATCATCACCCCAGTGTTAGCGAACTAAAAGAGGTCGCGATTGAAGACATTCTTGGACGAGATCCGGTTTCACTCGACTGGAAAAACATCAGAAATCACTATGTAGGGAAGACGATTCTGGTAAGTGGTGGTGGTGGTTCTATTGGTTCTGAATTATGCCGTCAAATATCGCGATTGGGCCCAGCATCATTAATTATATTTGACATCAGTGAATATAATTTATATTCAATTCAAATGGAATTAGGGGAAAAATTCCCAAACATCCCGATCCATGCGGTGTTAGGGGATGTATGTGATGATAAAGCTGTAGAACATATGATGGGTAAATATCACCCGGATATCATTTTCCATGCAGCAGCCTATAAACATGTTCCTATGTTACAGGAGCAAATCAGGGAAGCAGTTTATAATAACGTGATGGGGACAAGGAATCTGGCGCTGGCTGCAGACAAATTCAAGTGCTCTACCTTTATAATGATTTCTACTGACAAGGCTGTAAATCCAACGAATGTAATGGGTGCGACCAAGCGCTCTGCAGAAATATTTTGCCAGAATTTCGATGCGCTATCAGAAACTGCATTTATTACGGTCAGGTTCGGCAATGTACTGGGTTCTGCCGGAAGTGTGGTACCGTTATTTCAAGAACAGATTGCCAATGGTGGCCCAATTACGGTTACCCATCCTGATATTATCCGATATTTCATGACCATACCTGAGGCCAGTCAGTTGATTATGCAGTCAGGCATAATGGGTGATGGCGGGGAAATATATGTCCTTGAGATGGGTGAACCTGTTAAAATAACCTACCTCGCAGAACAGATGATAAGGCTTTCTGGCAAGAAACCAGGCGAGGATATAGAGATTGTATATACAGGATTGAGGCCGGGCGAGAAACTATATGAAGAATTATTCTATAAAGATGAATCTCTCCTTGATACAGGACATAGCAAGATATTATTAGCAAATAGTAGAAAATCAGACTGGAAATATATAGAAGAGATGATGAATAAAATGTCTGTCGCATGCATTGAATTCAATGAAAAAGAAATCAAATCATTATTAAAAGAGTTCATTCCGGAAATGTCTGACACAAAAGTCCAGTCTAAAAAACAACTAGACTTACTGGAACCAAGAGAAAAAAAATTAGCTACATCAAAGAAAGAAACAGCAACAAATCCAAGAACATTTCATTAAGCAGGTTAAAATGAGTAAGATTAGAAAGATAGTATTCCCGGTCGCGGGTATGGGAACGCGTTTTTTGCCAGCCACCAAGGCAAGCGCAAAAGAAATGATGCCAGTCGTCGACAAACCCTTGATTCAGTATGCAGCAGAAGAAGCAATCGCAGCGGGCTATGATCAACTTATTTTTGTTACAGGTCGAGGAAAACGTGCGATTGCTGATCATTTTGATGTTTCTTATGAGCTCGAAATGGAGCTGGAAGCGCGTGGTAAAGAAGAGTTATTAAAGGAAGTTAGAAAGATATTACCTAGCCATGTTGATATTGTGTATGTTCGCCAGCCACAGCCTTTGGGGCTAGGACATGCAGTGTTGATGGCGAAGAGGGTTGTTGGGAATGAAGCCTTTGCCATTACACTTGCAGATGACCTTATTGATGGCTTTAATAAACCAGTTCTTGCACAGATGAATGATGTATTTGAAAGAACCGGTAGAAGTGTGCTGGCAGTAGAAGATGTGCCAAAAGATGAGACTCATAAATATGGTATTGTTGATTCAGTTCCACTCGATGACAAGACCGGACGATTAAAAGGCATTGTTGAAAAACCCGATCCAGCATCTGCACCATCTAATCTGGCTGTTGTAGGCCGTTATATTTTGACGCCACGCATTTTTGAGATACTGGAATCAACGGATCGTGGTGCAGGTGGTGAAATACAGTTGACTGATGCGATTGCAAAACTACTACAGGAACAGGATGTCATTTCTTATCGTTATGATGGAAAACGCTATGATTGTGGTAGTAAGCTGGGATATTTAATTGCTAATATTGAGTATGGTCTCAAACATCCTGAGCTGAAGAGTGAATTCAATCAATATTTAAAGAAATTTTCTTCCTAAGAATTGTTTAATTGCATTTCTGCGAAATTTTGCAATAGGCGCTGATGTCATTAAGGATCAATGCAAATATCTCTGATAGGCCACTGTTGAAATTAGTCACAACATCATGCATGGAATCCCCGTTTACGGGGATTTCTTTTTTATATCTACGGGAAAGAATGTTCTCTTGTGCAGATTTTTTCAAAAAATTAATCTCAAGTTCAATATCAACCCTTGATGATGAGCCAACTACACGTTCAAATCGAAATAACTTTCCTTTGAGCAGGTAATCGTAGTTATTAGTTGTACCTGATGTATATACATTCTGTAATGCCCCTGAGTCTTTAAAGTACCTGACCATCTGTTCCTGAATCATATTTGCGGGTGAATCAATCCAGTGATGATAATGGTACTGATTTAATATCAGGCCTGAATCATCTTTTGTGTAAAGCATCGGCCTTTCTGAATGTAATGCATCGGTACTGAATCTTGATATAGACAAGGTTCCATTGATGGGCATCAAATTGTATTCGTATTTTTTTACAGGCTTGATTGCAAGTCGATAAAAATTATCAGATGGAACAGGTAGGGAATTGGCGCAGCCTTGCAGTAAACCAAGTATTGAAATGGAAATTATTGCTGACAATATATGTAATAATATTTTATTCATGCTTACCAGCCTCACCTTCCTTGAGTTTTGCGCCACCTAATAGCAAGCCAGGATTTTGCCTTATCTGGCGACTGAATTCGTTCATATTGCGACTTGTGGCATTCATATTATGCACAATGGTGTCAATATTCTGGGAGATGATCTCCATACTGGTGCGTAGTTCTTTGATAGCAATAATAAGATCAGGCCTTGATGAGTCAACCAGTGTGCCTGTATTGTAAATAACCTTGTTCATAGATGTGACAGCATGATTTATCTTGTCTGAAAGAATGGCAAAGTTTTTAGATGCATCTTCTGTGTTATTAATAATACTGACTACCTTATCCTTGCTGGATGAATTCATTATCTCATTCAATGCACCGGCACTTGCATTGAGTTGATTCAGAAGATTATCAAGTTTGTCCATAATCTGTGGCAACCCATCACCAAAACTCTGGTTAAGGTTGTCTATCAACGGTTTCAGGCCATTTTTTGTTATCTGGTTGATATCAGCCGCCATATTGCTGATGACTTTCATGATATTGCCGCCAGGTTTGCTGGTGATCTCACCACCGGCACTAATATAGTCTTTTGAAACACCTTGCTTAATATCAATCACGATAGCAGCCAGCAAACCCGATGCCAGTATGCGACTTACACTGTCAGCCGGAATCTTCCAGCCCTTGTCAACAGAGAATATTATTTTATAAACCACACCGTTATCAGTCTGTTGGGGTTTGATGTCAACTACTTGCCCAAAACGATAGCCCTCAAATGTAACCGGCGTTCCGCGTTTGACACCGGATATATTATTATATACAGAGTAATACTTTTCCTTTTCCCCAGTGTTGCCGGTGATATAAAACAATACGCCAATCAAAACCGCAAATGCAGTAATAACAAATGTGCCAACAACAAGATAATTTATTCTGTCATTTTTCATAATGCTAGATATTGTTTTCTCTGGTTAGTCTTTCCATGTATTCGTCCGAGTCTGGCTGTATATTTTCCGGAATACGGTTTATCAGCATTCTCACTCTAGGATGATCTGAATTTCTTATTTCTTCTTTGGTGCCGATTTGCACCAGCTTGCCTTTATCAAGAACGGCAATGCGATCAGCGATTTTCATGGCACTTTCAATTTCATGCGTAACTACCACAATACTCATATTCATGGCACCTTTTAATGTCAGGATAAGCTCATCAAGTTCCGCTGATACCACCGGATCCAGTCCGGCAGAAGGCTCATCAAAAAACAGTAGCGCAGGATCCATAATAATAGCTCTTGCAAGTGCAACCCTTTTTATCATGCCGCCAGAGAGCTGATCAGGCATAAGGTTCTCAAATCCGGCCAGATTGACGACTTCAAGCTTTATTCTCATCATGATCTGCATGGTTTTGTCGTCAAGTTTAGTGTGTTCCTTTAATGGCAAAATAATATTTTCACCTACAGTCATGGAATTAAAGAGTGCTCCTCCCTGAAATGAGACCCCGATTTTCTGACGTAAATTACAAAGATCCTGCATACGCATGCTTTTAAGGTCTTGTCCAAACAATTCGACATCACCCGATGTGGGCTGATTTAGCCCAAGCATATGGCGGAGAAGGGTACTTTTACCGGAACCACTGCCACCCATAATTACCAGAATTTCATTTGTATTAACATGCAAATTAATATCGCTGAGAATTTCAACATCATCATAATGAGTCGTCAGGTTTTTTATTAATGCAATAGGCGTATCTTCCATGATGTATCCTTATCGATTCAATATGAATGTAAATATCATATCTGTAAGAATGATATAACTGATGGAAAGTACAACTGCACGTGTGGTTGCCTTGCCGACTCCTTCGGCTCCACCTTTGACCGAAAAGCCGTTAACTGCACCAGAAATAGTAATGATGATGGCGAATAGAAAACTCTTTAACATACCCTGGAGGATATCTTCTGCTTTTAGAATTGTCATCACCCGATCAAAGTAGGCATAAAGGCTAATATCAATATTCATTGCAATGAATACGCCACCGCCAAACATGCCGATCACATCTGCCATAACAGTTAAGGCAGGAACCATAATACACATGGCAATCAGTGCAGGTGAAACCAGATATCTGACAGGACTGATACCCATGACGCGCAGTGCATCAATTTCCTGTGAGATTTTCATAGTGCCTATTTTGGCAGCGATAGCGGAACCGCTTCGGCCTGAAATAATAATGCTTGTAATAAGGGGAGAAAATTCTCTTGTTATTGCGAGGGCAATACCTGGGATAATGTGCGGTTCAGCGCCAAATTTTCTTAATGTATGTATTCCTTGAGTTGCCATCATAACACCAATCGCAAACATAAGGACTGCAACAATGGGAACAGCAGAGATCCCGATGGTCATCATTTCCCGTGCAGTATTGGATAGTCTGACCCTTTGCTTTTTAAATTGTCCGAACAATATCCAGTAAATACTTTCAGATAACAGGGAAAAGGCATAGCCTATCTCCTCCAGAAAATCGACAGTGTATTTTCCGGTTGACTCCGTAACTGCTATTAATCTGTTTTTGGATGCCGCCATTATTTAATATCATCAAATGAATTATAAATTGTGAAAACATTATCAAGACGTGCCAGCTTCAACACATTCATTGCACCCTGACTCACACCAAGCAGGGCGAATTTAATCTCATTTTTATTAGCGACCTGATATCCTTCAACCAGACATGCAATGCCCGAGCTGTCGATGTAGCTGACTTTTGAAAGATCAATCAACATATCATCGCCTTTCTTTAATTCTTTCAGTATTATTTTTCTGGCATCAGGCGAGCAGTAAAGATCAACCTCACCTTCAAGCATGATCACTGAATAGGTGCCATTTTTACTTATGTTATATTCCATTTCGTTTTCCTGCTGTTTAATGTTTGATTTTCACCAATTCCAGAATATTTTCATTTCCTTCAGGAGAGCTGAAGAAATCCACCTTATCCATAATGGTTTCAATCATAGGGAGACCAAGCCCACCAGGCCTGACTTCATCAAGGTTACGTTTTTTGATTTTACTTACATCAAACGGGTTTCCATGATCAATTAATCTGAAAACCAGCTTGTTACTTTCTTCATATACCTGCAATGAAATTGAATTATTCACATCATTGTTATAGGCATGCTGTATAATGTTCATGCAAGCTTCGTTAACGGCAATCACCATATTTTCAGCCTGTTCATTATTACAGCCTGCATTCATGGAGGCATGCAAAACAACACAGCGCATCATGCTGAGTAATGCAGGGTCAGATGCCATTTCAAGCTCAATGATTTTTTTTGATTTAGCCATGAATGAGAGCCTTGCTCTTGCACCCATCGATTAACAGAATGGTCAAATCGTCATGCATTATTTTTTCATATCGCTTCAATTCTGAAGTGACCATTTTTATGCGATCACCTCTCGGCAGAGATTTTATTTTGTTAAATAACGTAATCATTTCGTGAGTTGAGCTGCCGGGATCGGCTTTATCATATAATTCAGGTAATCCATCAGTATAAATAAACATGAACCCATCCTTGATATTGAAGGTCGTTGCAGACAATCCAATATTAGGTAGAATCCCGAGAGGTGGGGCATCGGCCTCAATTTCATTCAAGGAATTATCTTTAATATAGATGACGGGTTGATGACCTGCATTGACCAGCGTAACATCTCCAGTTTCAGGCGTGTAAATACCACCAACCATTGTGACAAACATGCCACGTGTGGACGTTTCAAACAGTTCTGCATTAATGATATTCATTAACTGAACCGGATCCTTTATGGTTTTTCCAAGACAATGGAAAAGACTGCTTGATTTCACCATTAACAAGGCGGCATTCATGCCTTTGCCAGAGACATCGGCAAGGTTGAAGTAGATGCGCCCATCATCCAGTGTAAAGAAGTCATAAAAATCACCAGACACTTCCTTGGCTGATATATTCATACCGCATATACATGAATCAACACCATTTACATCAGGCAGCAGGCTTCGTTGAATCTCCCGTGCTAACTCAAGTTCCTTATGGAGTTCGGCAGACAGCTTGTCTCTTTCTTCAAGAGTTTTTTCCAGGCGCCATGTGAGCTCCTGATAACTGAGCGTTTCATCTGCAAGATGCTTGTTAGCCTCCCGCATGACATCTTCATATTTAATGGAGGAGGGAACATTCAATCCTAATGCCTTGGCTGCTTCTGATACCTCATCTGCAATACTGGATAACAAGCTATCACTGTCATCTTCCGAAATTTTAAAAATATTTTTTAGCAGTTTTTTACAGCTCTTTAACGTGTCAGCTTTTTCTTCAGCTGTGAATACGGCAGCGACCCAGTCTGCACACAACGCAATCTTGCAGTAAGCCAGATCCTGAGGTTTCATGTTTTTATAATCGCCATGGTGATGATATGCCATGGCGGAGATGAGTTCTTGTGGCAACTCCCATGCACACCCGAGCATGAGTCCCGCTTTGTCATGTGTTATACCAAAATCTTTTTGTTCCAGCTTATAACGTTGTTCAGGATCGATCTTGCGATAAGCCTCCCACAAGTGACTTAATTCCGGTTGCGTATGAAAAACCGCTAGCATGCCGAAGTCCTGTAGTAATCCGATGGTGAAGCACTCATCGTGATCCAGTTTGGCTATTTTCCCAAGTGCACGTGCCGTAACAGCGCGCCTTAGTGCATCTTCCCAATATTCCTCAATTTTAAATCCATGGATATAATCATCCTTGAGTGCATCACGAACAGAAAGGCATAAGGCGAGATTGCGCAGGGCACGTTGCCCAAGAATAGTCACTGCATGGTTAATTGTGCTGACTTCACGTGACAGGCCATAAAATGCAGAGTTGACCATACGCAAGAGTTCGGCAGTTATAACCGGATCGGAGCTAATAAGGGTCGCTAGCTGCTTACTCGTGACATTTTCATCCGAGCACGCCTGAACAATCCGTATCTCTGCCTGTGGAGGGGTAGGCAAATCGGTCGGTTTCAGATTCTCCAGTGCATGTTGTGTTTTAGCTACTGACATACCATTTATATCGTGGTTTATGACATATAAGGAGGTATCGGTAGAAAATCCCATATAATTAACAAGATGGAGGAGTATTTATGCATAAGCTAAGCTCTTTATGCTGAACAAAATGTAAACAATATAAAATAATAATAAAAACAGATAGTTATAGTTGGTTTCTATATTTCTTATGAGGAAGAGTAAATTCAAGGAGGATTCTGATTTGTCGATAATCTCGTTTAACAGAATTCAGACAATAAAAGCCTAAAAAAGGACAATTAATGAACATTTTTCGTACAATCCCTGCAGTTCTACTGCTTTTGCTTTATATCCCAACCTCAGCAGCTGTTTCACCGCCTGAGAAGGTCATTATTGATACTTCAGAGCGAATGCTGGAGATTATCCATAAGGAAGGAGATGCGCTACGTGAGAACAGAGAGCGGGTTTACAAAGTCATTGATGAAGTCATAAATCCACACATCGATTTTAATCGCATGTCGCGCTGGGTATTGGGAAAACACTGGCGTAAGGCTACAGATGAACAAAAAACGCGTTTCACAAAAGAATTCCGGTTTTTGTTAATGCGCACCTATGCAACAGCAATAACTGAATATTCAGGTGAAAAAATTGAATATTTACCTGCTCGTTTTAAACCGGATGATACTGATATTACCGTTCGAACAGAATTAAGGCAGCCGGGTAACCCGAATCCAATCCCTGTGCATTACAGCCTGTACAAGGTGAATGGAGGATGGAAGGTATACGATATCGTGATTGAAGGCGTGAGTCTGATTGCTAATTATCGTTCGTCTTTTGCGACCCAGATTAAGCGCGGCAGTATTCAAAGCCTTATTGATTCATTGGCGGAACATAATCTGAAACGAGCTGGCTAGAGCATTAAAACTCTGAGGAACGTGGAGCAGGAATGATAAATGGCTCCCCGGGACGGGCTTATTGGGTAACCGTGAGCTCAATATTGGGCTTCCAGAGCGTTGGCAGAGGCAAAGTGGTTCATAGCGAAGGAATAGTACTCATTAATTCGTGGCGCTTAGTCTGCTTTCGCCCCACAGTAATAAATCATTCATTGAATATAACCTGAGCAACATCGTATTATAACCCTATGTTTTGTTTACCCACCCCATTTAGAGGATTATTTACAGTTCTTTGTTAGTTAATTTACCGGTATTATTCAAATAGATGACGATAGAGCGTGGAGAGTTCGATGCGATAACGATCGCCGACTTAGAAGAGTTGGTTGCTGCTCAGGTGCCAGAAGGTTTACGGCTCGAGTATAAAAGGGAATTATACGGAAATAGCGACAGTGATAAACGTGAGTTTTTGAAAGATGTAACAGCGCTTGCTAATTCGAATGGCGGGCATCTCATATTGGGAATTGAAGAAAGTGGTGGAGGAGCTGCTCAGATTACTGGAGTAGAGTGCTCAGACACAGATGCGGAAATACTCCGTATGGAACAGATGTTACGTGGCGGTGTTGAACCAATAATATCAGGGGTCAGAATAAAAGCCATTTCAGTGGAGCAAAATCGAAATGTTTTCATATTAAGACTTCCGAAAAGCTGGCATCCTCCTCATCGAGTTGTTGCAAAAGGCTCGAACCGATTTTATATGCGTCACTCCGCTGGGGTACATGAACCAAATGTTGAGGAATTACGAGCGTTGTTTAATCAATCTGCAACAGCATTGGAGCAGGCGCGCCTCTTCAGGGATGAGAGAATAGCCATTGCTTGTTCTGGTGAAGGTGATCATCCACTCGTTGGTAATGGCCGTCTGTTTCTTCACATCTTTCCAACGGCAGCATCTTCTGGGATGGTGAACCTCAATATAGAAGAAGCTTATGAAAAACACCTATCATTTCGTCCTATAGGTGCGACTGGTATGACTCCAAGATATAATTATCATGGTTTCATAAACGAAAGGGGTGGTGATCATAACCACGGGTATACTCAGATATTCCGAAATGGCTGTTTGGAGGCAGCGATGGGTAATATTGTAAGAGAGCATGAAGGAAATCGTGGTATACCTGGTCTTAGTATTGAACGGTATATTTTTCAATGTTTATCACTGTATATAAATGGATTACGTGATTTAGGGGTTTCACCTCCGTTGATTTTGATGTTTACTTTCGAAAGTGTAGGTGGCGTAATTTATCATGTTAGCAGGAATGAATGGGGAGACTACGAGCCACCTTTACCAGAAGGGATTATGCATCTACCAGAGGTCTTCCTAGAGGACTATGGAGATGATGTGGATTATCATCGGGTAGTTCGTCCAGCTTTTGATGCTTTATGGAATGCTATTGGTTATTCACGTTCACAGTTTTTTAATGAGGAGGGAATGTGGATAGGTGAACGAAGGTGAGGTAATATTTTTGTAAATTACTTTATCGTGAGGCTTTTCTTTTTTATTCAAAATATCTTGGTGTAAATATCAATATGGAAAAAAAAAGAAATAGAATATATGCCGTTTCGTATGAAGAGTACTATAGTGATATCACTTCCAGAACATTTGAGGGAAAAAAAGCCAGCTGAGTAACAAATATGCTAAATGGTACCCAGTGCGGGAAAATGGTGTATCGGGGCGATTTAAAAATAACTTTAAAATCATCAGTTATATTGAATGGCCCCCCAAGGCCGGCTTACTGGGTAACCGTGAGCTCAATATTGAGCTTCCAGTGCGTTGGTAGAGGCAAAGTGGTTCATAGTACGGAATTGCGCTAACCGAGATAACTTTACTGGGAATTAATTATTTACATAAGCAAGAGTATTTATTGATCTGCTACAAATACTTTCATGGTACTCAGAGAAATGTCAATATTTGCTCTGCTTGCTGCACCATCAAGGTCAGGGAATAATGAAGCTGAATGAATATTCATTGATTCCAGACTGGAAATCACTTTGTATGCTTGGTGACCCGGTATAATAATTTTTATGAGGTATTCTTGTCTTTGTCGACTAGTCAGATAGGATTCAAGATCAAAAAATTCTTCATGATATAGTTTTGTAAACAACCCTTGTTGAGCGCGTTGTCTGTAAAACCCATCTTTTCTGGTTCGAATAACCTCAAACTCATTAGGTATTTCTAGTTTATTTGTATATTTATTGGTGATGTATTCATCTAATTTAAGACCCCATATTATAATTGGGTCATGTTCTAAACTCATATCACCTAAATGATCACCCGTAAGGAATCCTCTGTTACATCGTTCGATATGATCAATAAAAGCAAAATAGGAGGCAATATATGGGCTTCTTGTCCAATCTAGTAAGGGAGTAATCAAGCCATGATGCCTTCCCAGAACCCACCAATCATCATTAGAAAACGCATCCGTATTTAAGTTAGGTATTCCTATGGCCAAATTTTTAAATGTTGATAAATATTTTTCTAAGACTGCGTGTTGTGCGCCATCAGAAAACATGTCGCATAATTTTCTGTCAGTATTATCCTTCCTCATACTTTCCAGAATTCTTTCCCACTTTGATGAGAGCTTATATGATGACTTTGAATGCCCTCTGAATATGAATTCACCAAGCAACGTTTCTTTACCAATTTGCTTGATTATGCGATGAAAGTCTTCCCACTTATTACATGTATATTCTTTTATCATATTGTTATTACACACATACTTTTCTCATTTACTGTTATTGTTTTCTCTTCATTTTAATAAACTCTTGTATAGCATCACCAAAAAACGTATTGAATGCTGCACCTGATATTACAAGCTGATATCCTTCAGGAATATTATCAGTAACAGATGTGATTCCCATTTTCTGAAGAGAAGGTGGTATAGGGTGTTTTTTCTTACTACCATTATTTTTATTCATTTTAAATTCCTTTGCATAAAAGTTAGATAATTAACTTGTTACAACAAGAAGAATACGAAGTTAACAGTAATGAGCTTATTTTTGGTTCATAGTAAAGACGTTATGGTACCCCAAGAGGGTCTCGAACCATTGTATTAAAAATAATTGCTTTAAAATTAGACAAATATGAGCGTCTGGCTAAAAAAGGTTTTTGAGGAAGGTAGGTAAGCCATTGATTTTATTAAATGGCTCCCCGGGACGGGCTCGAACCGCCGACCTAGTGATTAACAGTCACCCGCTCTACCGACTGAGCTACCGGGGAATAAAATTGCAGGCGCAGATAGTACTGATGCGACGGGTTCGGGTCAAGCCAATTTGTTGAAAAAGCCGGAAAATTCGCACATTTACGTACAATCCAGTGGATTACTTGCTGTTCCAGTATAGGTAAGGCGAGGTCTTCCGGTCCGGTAATAGATAATTCCTCTTTTTTTCGCATGCTCTGTTAGATCACAGAAAGTGAATCTGCCATTGGTATCGGTGAAGCCGGTTGGCTCATAAAACATATAGTGATTTGAATTTCTGCCACCTCTGCGTAGTTTTATCGTTGTATTGCCTTCTAGTTTTTGCTGGATTCGTATTAGAGTTTCATTTGGATCCAGAACATGATCATGGTTAAGGTCAGTAAACATGATCCAGCCGTTATGCCAGTCATTGGTCGTTCCACAAGTGATTCCATCCGTACTTTGACATAAAGTAATGCGCTGATTGCGTTTTACCGCTTCACTGCGAGCCAGATGCAAACTGGTAACTAACGTGTTTACCTGTGTCGTCATCCGGTTGTTTTGCACCATACCTTGCATGGCCGGTATGGCGGTGGTCGTCACAATCGAGGCGACCGCCAATGCGGTGATCATTTCCGGCAGGGTGAAACCGGATAGAAAGTATGAAGATGTGCGCCGCCGTCCCTGGCGAGCAATGTGTTCCATCGTTTTCCTCCACAATCCGTGTGTCGGTTATAAACGCTGAGCAGGATATATTTCCCCAAACGCATAATAAAGGGGGAACGATTGGAAAGTGTGTAGGGATTTTCTGTTACTTATTGAAGAAAATCTTGCAGACGTTGTAAGGCCGCGTGTAGATTTTCTGTACTGGTAGCATAAGACAGGCGTAAATGGCCAGGTGCACCAAATGCGGAACCGGGAACAAGTGCAACACCGGCATGCTCAATCAATGCCTCTGCCAATGCCACGTCATCATTGATGCCGGCACGTTTTTCAATCACTGTCTGAAAATCAGGGAAGGCATAAAAAGTCCCGTCAGACTTCAGGCAAGTGACACCTTCGATTTTGTTTAATTCACCAACAACCAGATCATGGCGTTCTTTAAAAACCTTGGTTGCTTCCTTCATAAAGGATTGATCACCATTCAATGCGGCCACCGAAGCGGCTTGTGAAATTGAGGCAGGATTAGAAGTGCTTTGCGACTGGATCTTTTTCATGGCACCGATCAAATCGGCTGGTCCAGCCGCATAACCGATACGCCAGCCAGTCATCGAGTAGGCCTTTGAAACACCATTCAATACAATGCCGCGTTCGTATAGTTCAGGACATACGTTGATAATATTGCTGAATGAATCCTGTGACCACAGGATGTGCTCGTATATGTCATCAGTCACAACCAGCACATGAGGGTGCTTCAGTAACACCTCACCCAGTTGTTTCATTTCTTCGTTGGTATAGGCGACACCGGTCGGATTGGATGGACTATTCAGTACCACGAAGCGGGTTTTTGCGGTGATAGCCGCATCCAGTTGTTCCGGTGTGATCTTGAAGCCCTGTTTCATGTCTGCTGAAATGATGACCGGTTTGGCATCAGCCAGTAACACCATGTCCGGATAGGAAACCCAATAAGGAGCAGGGATAATGACTTCATCGCCCGGATTCAATAAGGCCTGAGCCAGATTATAAAATCCCTGTTTGCCACCAGCGGTAACCAGTATTTGCTTCGAGTCATATTTTAATGCGTTTTCACGGGCAAATTTGTCGACAATTGCCTGTTTCAGTTCAGGCGTTCCGTCAACGGCGGTATATTTGGTCTGGCCGTCATTAATAGCCTGAATGGCTGCCGCCTTGATATGATCTGGTGTATCGAAGTCCGGCTCACCGGCGCCCAGTCCAATAACATCCTTACCAGCAGCGCGTAATTCCCGAGCCCGGGCAGTAACAGCTAATGTTGGTGAGGGTTTTACGCGCTGAACGCGGTTGGAAAGTTCAATTTTCAATGTGTTTGCCAAAATAACAATTTCAGAACGCCTTTGTGTAACGTAATATACTTGATTCGATGGCATATCAGAATAGTTGTGGCTAAAAGTTTTTCAATAAATTGTCCTTTTGAACCCTCCGGCGACCAGCCTGAGGCCATCCGGTGTCTGACTGAGGGGTTAAATCGTGATGAATCCGGATTAACATTGCTGGGAGTGACCGGTTCCGGAAAAACATTCACTATTGCCAATGTTATTCAAAATGTACAACGCCCGACATTGGTGTTGGCCCCGAACAAGACATTGGCGGCGCAGTTATACGGGGAGATGAAGGAATTTTTCCCGAACAATGCGGTTGAGTATTTCGTTTCCTATTATGATTATTATCAGCCCGAGGCCTATGTGCCATCGAGCGATACCTTCATAGAAAAAGACGCCTCCATCAATGAGCATATCGAGCAAATGCGGTTATCAGCAACCAAGTCACTGCTTGAGCGCGAGGACTGCATTATTGTCGCCACCGTTTCGGCCATTTATGGTCTGGGCGATCCCACTTCCTATCTTGATATGTCATTGCGCCTTAAAGTTGGTGACCATCAGGAGCAACGACAACTGTTACACCGGTTGGCAACATTGCAATACAAACGCAATGACGTCGAATTACATCGCGCCACATTCCGTGTGCGTGGTGAGGTTATTGATGTATTTCCGGCCGAGTCTGATCGTGAGGCAGTGCGTATTGAATTGTTTGATGATGAGATAGAACGCCTGAGCTATTTTGATCCATTGACCGGTGAGGTGTTGGAGAAACTGGATTCCATTACTGTTTTTCCAAAGAATCATTATGTCACGCCACGCCAGACTATTCTGGATGCAGTAGAAAACATCAAGATTGAGCTAAGGGAACGTCTTCAGCAATTACGTGATCTGAATAAGCTGGTGGAAGAGCAAAGACTGGCACAACGTACCCAGTTTGATATCGAGATGATGCTCGAGCTGGGTTATTGCAGTGGTATTGAAAACTATTCGCGTTATTTGTCAGGTAGAGAGGCAGGAGAGCCGCCACCGACGTTACTTGAATATTTACCGGACAATGCATTACTCGTCATTGATGAAAGCCATGTCACTGTGCCGCAATTAGGTGGCATGTATAAAGGTGATCGTTCGCGCAAACAAAATCTGGTTGAATATGGCTTCCGTTTGCCTTCAGCGCTGGATAATCGTCCACTGCGATTTGATGAATTTGAAAAGCTCGCACCCCAGATGATTTTTGTCTCTGCCACCCCGGGCCAATATGAACATGAACATTCCGGTGCGGTGATTGAGCAGGTGGTACGCCCAACCGGACTGATCGATCCGGAAGTGGAAATCAGGCCGGTTACCACTCAGGTTGATGATTTGCTGTCTGAAATAAATAAACGAGCAGAAAAAAATGAACGTGTGCTGGTGACCACGTTAACCAAACGCATGGCAGAAGATCTGACAGACTATTTTGATGAACATGGCGTGAGAGTGCGTTATTTGCATTCTGATATTGATACTGTCGAGCGAATCGAGATTATTCGGGATCTGCGACTGGGTGAATTTGATGTATTGATCGGCATTAATCTGTTGCGTGAAGGGCTCGATATTCCCGAAGTGTCACTGGTGGCTATTCTTGATGCCGACAAGGAAGGCTTCCTCCGTTCAGACAGATCACTTATCCAGACCATTGGACGTGCTGCACGTAATCTGAATGGCAAGGCCATCCTATACGCTGACAAGATGACCAACTCAATGAAACGGGCAATATCAGAAACTGATCGACGTCGCCAGAAACAGGTGGAGTACAACAAGGAACACAACATCACACCGAAAAGTATCCAGAAGGCAATTAATGACATTATGGAAGAAGCACATGCAGGCCCTGTGACTAATGCAAAAGATTTTGCACAAGTGGCGGAGAAATTACTGGAATATGCCGCGCTGTCACCAGCCATGCTGATGAAGAAAATCCACAAGCTGGAACAGCAAATGCACCAACACGCCCAGAACCTCGAATTTGAAGAGGCGGCCAGGATCCGTGATCAAATCCGGGAAATGCAGAAAGCGAATATGGGGTTAGTAAAATAGGCAGGGAGCAGGCAATGATATTGCCTTATAATAGGGTTCTTTTTTATATATGATTAACAAACTATTAAATCTTTGTTGGATAAAGTACATTTTATCTATATTTCGATAAATACTGGCCTTAAGATATGTAGATATCGACAGAAGAAACAAATATGGTTAAAAATTTAGCAGAACGTTTTTTAGTGACAGGTGGTGCTGGTTTCATTGGATCTGCGGTAATACGGTTTCTAATCCAAGAGACGGAACACCAGGTCATAAATCTCGACAAACTGACTTATGCGGGGAATTTAGAATCTCTGGATATGGTATCTAGCAGTGATCGATACTCTTTTGAGCAGGTAGATATTTGTGATCGCCAGGAGGTTGAGCGGGTGTTTAAGGAATACTGCCCCAATGTAGTCATGCATCTAGCAGCAGAATCTCATGTAGATCGTTCTATCGGTGGACCAGCTGAGTTTATTCAGACCAACATAAATGGCACCTATATTATGCAAGAGGTTGCCTGTCAGTATTGGCAATCCTTGCAGCATGAAGAAAAGGAGAGTTTTCGTTTTCATCATATTTCTACTGATGAAGTCTACGGTAGTTTAGATGATAGTGGTCTGTTTTCAGAAGAAACAAGGTATGATCCTAGTTCACCATATTCTGCTAGTAAGGCAGCATCTGATCATTTAGTGCGCGCTTGGCATCGCACCTATGGTTTACCCGTGGTACTCACAAATTGCTCTAATAATTATGGACCGTACCAATTTCCAGAGAAATTGATACCACTTATCATTCTTAATGCCATTGAGGGTAAACCTCTACCAATCTATGGTAAAGGAGATCATATTCGTGATTGGCTTTATGTTGAAGATCATGTGCGTGCATTATTGACAGTAATAAAAAATGGGTGTGTTGGCGAGACCTATAATATTGGCGGAAATAATGAGAAGACTAATTTAGAGGTTGTTAAAGCTATCTGCGCCATTTTAGATGATTTAGTCCCTGATCATCCGGCAGGTATTGAACGATATGAAGAATTGATTACATATGTTGAAGACAGGCCAGGTCATGATCAGCGTTATGCGATAGATGCCACCAAAATTCAGCAAGAATTAGGCTGGGAGCCAGTAGAGACTTTTGAAAGCGGTATTAAAAAAACAGTACAGTGGTATCTGAATAATTATGAATGGTGTCAACATGCTCTTGATGGAAACTATAATAGAGAGCGACTTGGCCTTCTTTCTTTAAAGTAAAAGTAAAAGTAAAATAATTTATGAAAGGTATTATACTTGCTGGCGGTCTGGGTACACGTCTTTATCCTATTACGAATGCTGTTTCCAAGCAGCTTTTGCCTGTCTATGATAAACCAATGGTTTACTATCCGTTATCTACTTTAATGTTGGCAGGGATAAAAGATATTTTAGTGATATCAACGACTCAGGACTTACCTCGTTTTGAATCTTTATTAGGAGATGGTAGCCAGTGGGGCATGACTCTGTCCTATGCTGCACAACCTAGGCCTGAGGGGCTTGCACAAGCATTTATTATTGGAGAGAAATTTATTGCTGGTGACTCATGTGCTTTAGTATTGGGAGATAACCTATTTTATGGAGATGGTTTATCCAAATTAATAAAGGAATCAGTAGTAAAAAACAATGGCGCAACAATTTTTGCATATCCTGTCAAAGATCCAGAACGTTATGGTGTGGTAGAATTTGATAGTAGGCAACATGCTATCAATATAGAAGAAAAACCCAAACAACCAAAATCTAATTATGCCGTTACAGGGCTCTATTTTTATGATCACCAAGTGGTTGATATTGCTCATTCAATAAAGCCTTCTTCTCGAGGTGAGTTAGAGATCACTGATGTGAATCGCATTTATTTGGAAAGAGGGCTGCTCGATGTTAAAGTTTTGGGACGTGGAATGGCGTGGCTTGACACAGGAACCCATGAGTCTTTGCTTGAAGCTTCGCAATTTATTCATACGCTTGAGAAGCGTCAGGGCATGAAGGTGGCATGTCCGGAAGAAATTGCATGGAAGAATGCATGGATCAATAATGAGGAATTAAAGGGTATAGCTAATATGCTTTCCAATAATGAATACGGGCAGTATTTGCTAAATTTGTTGAATATGGAAAACATATATTAATGAATGTAGTTGATACAAAAATTGCTGATCTTCTTATTATTGAGCCAAAGGTATTTAGTGATGATCGTGGATTCTTCATGGAAAACTACAGTCATAAATTGTTTTCTGAGGCACTTGGAGGTGTTCAGGAATTTGTGCAAGATAATCACTCCCGTTCAAAAAAGAATGTATTACGTGGTTTGCACTACCAGATTAAACAGCCTCAGGGGAAACTGGTTCAGGTAATACAAGGTTGTATTTATGATGTTGCAGTAGACGTGCGTCGTTCATCCCCTACGTTTGGTCACTGGGTTGGGATAGAACTTTCCGGGGATAATCATCGTCAACTTTGGATTCCATCGGGATTTGCGCATGGATTTCTGGTTCTCTCAGAACAAGCAGATATCATCTACAAGACCACCGATTATTATGCTCCCGAATATGAGCGTTGTATTCGTTGGGATGATGCTGATATTGGAATAAATTGGCCACATAGTGAAAACTTGGTGTTATCCATCAAGGATGCTGAGGGAGAATCGTTTCAAAATGCAGAAGTATTCAAATGAAAATTCTTATATTTGGTTGTTCTGGACAGGTGGGTTGGGAACTACAGCGCCATTTGCACTCACTGGGAGAAGTGATCACATTTGGTCGTGAGCAAGCAGATTTCTCAAAACCTGAAAAAATACGTGCACTTGTACGTAAAATCAAAGCCGATATTATTGTCAACGCAGTTGCTTACACAAATGTTGATAAGGCCGAGTCAGAAGAAGAGCTGGCAACTGTCATCAATGGTATAACCCCTGGCGTACTTGCGGAAGAAGCTTCGAATGGTGGCTCACTATTAGTTCACTATTCAACAGATTACGTGTTTGATGGCGAAAAAACCGAGCCATATACGGAAATAGATATACCAAATCCTGTTAATGCTTATGGTAGAAGCAAAATACTTGGGGAACAAGAAATCCAGTCAAGTGGCGCAGATTATTTAATATTGCGAACTTCTTGGATATATGCATCGCGAGGAAACAATTTTTTACGTACTATTTTGCGCCGGGCTACAGAACAGGATGAACTAAGTATTGTTAATGACCAGATTGGAGCACCCACATGGGCGCGTTTGATTGCGGAAACAACGGAGCATTGCCTGCACATATCTGCTGATGAAAGACAAAATAAAATATTTACATCAGGGATATACCACTTGGCCTCAGCAGGAGATACATCTTGGTATGGGTTTGCTAACAAGATTATTGAGCATATGCAGTCTTGGTCAGATAAGAAAATAACTATTGGCAATATCAATCCGATAAAATCTACTGAATATAAAAAATTAGTCAAACGGCCAATGAATTCTCGATTAAAAACGGAAAAACTGGAGAAAAAATTTGGGCTGGTTATGCCATTATGGGAAGATTCATTAAGACTTTGTATGGAGGAAGTTGTTAATAGCCCATCGCTATGTTCATGATATTATTAGTCAATAATTATGGTGAGTGTTTAGCCTGTTATGAAAAATGGGTTATCAATACCACCTGCGAGGGGATTTTGCGCTCAAACTTGTAACTTTCCAGATTCAACCTTAAACTTACGCCTTCGTAGCAGGCGCGTAGCTCAGCTTGGTTAGAGCACCACCTTGACATGGTGGGGGTCGGTGGTTCGAGTCCACTCGCGCCTACCAATTTTCAGCACTGACAGTTCAGTGCTTTTTTATTGAATAATGGATCATGTGGCCTCTCGTATGGGTCACCACTGAAAGAGACTAACAACATGCCAACAATTACTCTCCCTGACGGAAGTCAACGTTCCTTCGATAACCCGGTCTCCATTCATGATGTCGCCGCCGATATTGGCCCTGGTCTGGCAAAGGCAGCACTTGCTGGCAAGATCAATGACAAATTGCTCGATACCTCGTTTGTCATCGAAAACGATGCCGACCTCAGTATTATTACAGAGCGTGATGAAGAAGGGCTGGAAATTATTCGTCATTCCACTGCGCATTTACTTGCACAGGCAGTGAAAGAACTCTATCCCGAAGCACAAGTCACCATCGGCCCGGTCATTGAAGATGGTTTCTATTATGACTTTGCCTATGATCCCGGTTTTGGTCCGGATGATCTGGTCGCGATTGAAAAGAAAATGACTGAACTTGCCAAGCAGGATTTTGCAGTGAGTCGTTCTGTGATGGTGCGTGAAGAGGCGATCGATTTTTTCAGAAACATGGGCGAGGACTACAAGGCAAAAATTATTGAAGACATTCCCAAAGGCGAGGAACTGTCACTCTACAAACAAGGTGAGTTTATTGATTTATGCCGCGGCCCGCATGTGCCTAACACCGGCAAGATTAAGGCATTCAAACTCATGAAGCTGGCCGGTGCTTACTGGCGCGGTGATTCCAATAATGAAATGCTGCAACGCATTTATGGCACTGCATGGACAGACAAGAAAGCACTTAAGGCCTATTTGCATCGACTGGAAGAAGCGGAGAAACGTGATCATCGCAAACTGGCCAAGAAACTGGATCTGTTTCATTTACAGGAAGAAGCACCGGGCATGGTGTTCTGGCACGACAAAGGCTGGAGTGTGTACCAGCGCGTAGTGGATTACATTCGTGCTGTGTTGATCAAAAACAATTATCAGGAAGTTCACACACCGCAGGTGGTGGATCGTTCTTTGTGGGAAAAGTCCGGACACTGGGACAAGTTTAAGGACATGATGTTTACCACACATTCCGAGAATCGGGATTATGCAGTCAAGCCAATGAACTGTCCGTGTCATATCCAGATATTCAATCAGGGGCTCAAGAGTTACCGTGACCTGCCGTTGAGAATGGCGGAGTTTGGCTCCTGTCATCGTAATGAACCCTCCGGTACCTTGCATGGCCTGATGCGTTTACGTAATTTTGTGCAGGACGATGCCCATATTTTTTGTACCGAGGATCAGCTTCAGGGCGAGGTCAGCGAGTTTATTGATCTCCTGTTCAAGGTCTATGCTGACTTCGGGTTTACCGACATTATTATCAAGCTTTCCACCCGCCCTGAACAGCGTGTGGGTTCGGATGAAGTATGGGATCGGGCCGAACATGCACTTGAGCAGGCTTTAAACTCCAAGAAACTGGATTGGGATTTACAACCGGGTGAGGGCGCCTTCTATGGGCCTAAAATCGAGTTTTCCCTGAAAGACTGTATTGGTCGGGTATGGCAATGTGGCACTATTCAGGTGGATTTCTCCATGCCGGGGCGTCTGAGCGCGACCTATGTTGCCGAAGATGGCAGCAAGCAGGTGCCGGTCATGCTCCATCGAGCAATTTTGGGTTCATTGGAGCGATTTATCGGGATTTTGATAGAAGAATTTGCCGGCTCATTCCCGCTCTGGCTGGCGCCGGTACAGGCTGTGGTGGTCAATATTACTGACAAGCAGGCCGATTATGGAGCAAAAGTTGAAGAAATCCTGAAAAAACAAGGAATCAGGGTCATTTCGGACTTGAGAAATGAGAAGATCGGCTTTAAAATTCGCGAGCACACAATTCGACGGGTTCCGTACATACTGGTTGTAGGGGACCGCGAAGTGGAAACGAATACTTTGGCCGTGCGCACGCGAGACGGTAAAGACCTGGGAAGTATGTCGATTGAGACACTTTCTGAAAGGCTTACCGGTGAAATCGCGCGCCGCGGTTTAACTTTATTGGAGGAATAGCACATCGCTGTAGTGAGAAAGAGCTTTGCCGTAGCAAGCAAGAAAAAGACACGTATTAACGAAGAGATAGATACTCCGGAAGTACGTTTAATTGATGCTGATGGTGAACAGGTCGGGGTAGTCCCGATAGATAAGGCGCAACAACTTGCTATTGATGTGGAACTGGATTTGGTTGAGATATCACCAAATGCGGAACCTCCAGTTTGCCGAATAATGGATTACGGCAAATATCAGTTTGAAGAAAGCAAGAAGCAACAGGCTTCCAAACGTAAACAGAAGCAGATTCACATCAAGGAAATCAAGTTTCGACCGGGAACGGAAGAAGCGGACTATCAGGTCAAGTTACGCAACCTGATTCGGTTTTTGAGTGATGGTGACAAGGCGAAGATTACGTTGCGTTTTCGTGGACGTGAAATGGCCCACCAGGAATTGGGTAAACAATTACTGGAAAGGGTGGAGCAGGACCTTGCTGAATACGGTACTGTTGAACAGTTTCCAAAAATGGAAGGTCGTCAGATGGTGATGGTGCTGGCACCAAAGAAGAAGTGAGAATTTTAGTTTAAGGATTTAATTATGCCAAAGATGAAAAGTAACCGTGGAGCGGCAAAACGTTTCAAAAGCACAGCTTCTGGAAAGTTTAAACGTGCCCAGTCACACCGTCGTCATATTTTGACCAAGAAAAGTACAAAACGTAAACGTCAGCTACGTGAAGGTTTAATGGTTTGCAGTTCAGACCAGAAAGCAATCCAGCGGATGTTGCCATTTAGTTAATTAAGGAACGCAGTCATGCCAAGAGTAAAGCGCGGTGTAACCGCCAGAGCCAAACACAAAAAAGTTATTGCCCAGGCAAAAGGGTATAGCGGACGTCGTAAAAACGTTTTCCGTGTTGCCACACAGGCAGTAACCAAGGCAGGTCAATATGCCTATCGTGATCGCCGCCAACGTAAGCGTCAGTTCCGTGCATTATGGATTGCACGTATCAATGCGGCTGCACGTGAATGTGGTATTTCATACAGCCGATTTATGAACGGTCTCGGCAGAGCGGAGATCGAAGTTGATCGGAAAGTACTTGCAGATATCGCAGTTTTTGATAAAGCAGCTTTCGCCGCCCTAGCCGACAAAGCGAAGGCCGCCCTGCCAAACTGATAGTTTGATCAGTTAATTAATACAAGAAAGGGAAAGGCCCAAGGTCTTTCCCTTTTTTATTGAACAAAAATAAATAACAATAAACTGCTATGGAACAATTAGAAGATATTATCAGCAAAGCCAATCAGGCGATTGACGCCGCCAGTGATCTGAAACAACTTGATCAGGTGCGGGTGGATTATCTGGGCAAGAAGGGTGCATTAACAGATTTACTGAAGAATCTGGGTAAACTGCCGCCGGAAGAACGTCCCAAGGCCGGGCAGGAGATCAATATTGCCAAAGGTAAGGTGCAATCTGCACTGGAGGCGCGCAAGGACATCTTGCAACAGGCCGAGCTGCACAGGAAACTGACAGAAGAAACGATTGACGTGACCTTGCCGGGTCGCGGGCAGGTAACCGGTGGTCTGCATCCCGTGACGCGTACTATTGAACGCATAGAAAAATTATTCCTGAGCATGGGTTTCAGTATTGCCGAAGGCCCGGAAATCGAAGATGACTACCATAATTTTGAAGCATTAAATATTCCGTCCAATCATCCGGCGCGCGCGATGCATGATACGTTTTACTTCAGTGAACACACGTTGTTGCGTACGCATACATCAACGGTACAGATTCGTGAAATGGAAAACAATAAACCGCCATTCCGTTTGATAGCACCAGGTCGGGTTTATCGCTGTGATTCAGATGTCACCCACACGCCTATGTTTCATCAGATTGAAGGTCTACTCGTCGATGAGGGTGTGAGTTTTGCCGACCTCAAAGGTGTACTGGATGAATTTATTCATCATTTTTTTGAAAAGGATCTGGCAGTACGTTTTCGCCCTTCCTATTTCCCGTTCACTGAACCTTCTGCCGAAATGGACATACAGTGTGTGATCTGTGGTGGAGACGGCTGTCGTGTATGCGGCCATACCGGTTGGATAGAAATCATGGGCTGTGGCATGGTGCATCCGAAAGTATTTGAACACGTTAACATCGACACAGAAAAATACACAGGTTTTGCATTTGGTATTGGTATAGAACGCATGGCGATGCTGCGCTACGGTGTAAATGATTTGCGTTTATTCTTTGAAAATGATCTTCGTTTTCTGAAGCAGTTTAAATAATAAAGTGAAATAAAAATGAAATTTAGCGAACAATGGTTACGTGAGTGGGTTAACCCCAAAGTCAGTACAGCCGAGTTGTGTGAACAGTTCACTATGGCTGGTCTGGAAGTGGATTCGGTGGAACCGGCGGCACCCGATTTTGATGGCGTGGTTGTCGGCCATGTCCTGAAAGTTTCTGCTCATCCTGATGCAGACAAACTGCGTGTGTGTGAAGTCAGTGTTGGCAAGGGCACACCGTTACAGGTTGTCTGTGGCGCACCAAACGTTAAAGAAGGAATGCATGTGCCGTTTGCACAAGTCGGCGCCTATATGCCGGGCGGTATGAAAATCAAACGTGCCAAACTGCGCGACGTAGAGTCGGAAGGCATGCTGTGTTCGGCAAAAGAACTGGGTTTATCCGACGACACCAGTGGTTTGATGGCGTTGCCTGACAAGGCACCTGCTGGCAAGGATTTGCGTAAATACCTCAATCTGGATGATCAGTTAATTGAAATTGATTTAACCCCTAACCGCGGTGATTGCCTTGGCATGATTGGTATAGCCCGTGAAATTGGTGTATTGAATCGTTGCGATGTCAAAGAGCCTGCGATTGAAAAGACAAAGGCAGGCTCAAAAGAAAAGTTTGATATCAAGGTGCAGGCTTCAAAGGATTGCCCACGCTATGTTGGACGTGTGATAACCGGTATCAATAACACAACTGCTACTCCAGATTGGTTGGCTGAACGTTTACGTCGTAGTGGATTAAGCACTATTTCACCGGTTGTGGATGTAACCAATTATGTGTTGCTGGAACTGGGGCAGCCGATGCACGCATTTGATCTGCAAAAGCTGAACAAGGGTATCAAGGTGCGTCATGCCAAAGAAGGTGAAAAAATCACTTTACTGGATGGTAAGGAAGTAGCGCTAACCAAAGGCACACTTGTTATTGCTGATCATAAAGCACCACTTGCCATCGCCGGTGTAATGGGAGGAGAAGATTCTGGTGTGATTGAATCAACGACCAGCATTCTTCTTGAAAGCGCCTTCTTTGTACCTGATGCGATAGCAGGCAAGGCGCGTAGCTATGGTTTACATACGGATTCTTCCTATCGCTTTGAGCGTGGTGTGGATCCGGAAATGCAAAAACGTGCAATTGAACGCGCTACTGCATTATTGCTGGATATTGTTGGCGGTGAAGCCGGACCCGTGATGGAAGTGGTAAGTAAAGAACATCTGCCAAAGCGTCAATCAGTTAAATTAAGACGCAACAGAATTACACAAGTGCTTGGCATTACCCTTTCAGATAAAGATGTTGAAGAAATATTGACTCGACTTGGAATGAAAGTAACAAGCACAAAAGATGGCTGGAAAGTCACGCCACCAAGTTATCGTTTTGATATTGAAATTGAAGTCGATCTGATCGAGGAACTTGGGCGCATTTACGGTTACAGTCGTATTGAAAGTAAACAACCAACAACCCCAATGCACATTCTTCCTGTTTCCGAAAAGAAAATTGAAATGCAGCGTGTGCGCTCTGTTTTGATTGACCGTGGTTATCAAGAAGCAATCACATACAGCTTTGTTGAGCCCAAGTTGCAGAAATTATTGATTCCAGATGTAGAAGGCGTTGCTCTGGCAAACCCGATTTCATCGGACATGTCGATGATGCGTACCAGCTTGTGGCCAGGATTGATTCAAGCGGCATCTTATAATCAGAATCGACAACAATCGCGTATCCGATTATTTGAAGCCGGTCTCGTTTTTGAGCAACACAAGGATGCTATTGTGCAGGAAAGCAGGATAGCTGGCCTCGCATTGGGTGAAGTGGAACCTGAGCAATGGGGAGCACAAGGCAGGCTAATTGATTTCTATGATGTAAAAGCCGATGTAGAGGCCTTGTTAGGGCTGGGAGGCACGATAGGCGGTCAATTTGAAGCGGATAGCTGTGCAGCGCTACATCCGGGACAGAGCGCTAAAATTCTTGTTGGAGGAAAGGCGGTTGGATGGATTGGAGTATTGCATCCTTCGGTAACGCAAGCTGTTGAACTTACAGGAAATCCTGTCATTTTTGAGCTAAAATTAGAGGCTATTTTGCAGGCAAATGTTGCTAAATTCGTCGAAATATCAAAATATCCGTCGATAAGACGTGATATTGCGATTATCGTCGATGAGCAAATTAGCTCAAAAAGTGTACAGGAATGTATCGAAAAGTCGGCTGGATCATTGCTGAACAATGTTGTGTTATTTGACATGTATCAGGGCAAAGGTATTGATTCAGGTAGAAAAAGTCTCACTTTGGGCTTGACCTTGGGCGATTCTTCACGCACTCTTATGGAGGAGGATGTTGAGGCTGTTTTGGAAGAAGTTGTCTCGGCACTTAATAATAAACTTGGAGCGGTATTGAGAGACTAGGCGTATGGCATTGACTAAGGCCGATATGGCTGAAAAATTGTTTGAAGAACTTGGACTTAACAAGCGTGAGGCCAAGGAAATCGTGGAAACCTTCTTTGAGGAAATCAGACAAGCCCTTGAAACAGGTGTTCAGGTCAAATTATCCGGTTTCGGCAATTTCGATTTAAGAGACAAAAACCAAAGACCTGGGCGAAACCCGAAAACAGGAGAAGAGATTCCCATTTCGGCCCGAAGAGTGGTAACCTTTCGACCAGGACAAAAACTAAAAGCACGGGTGGAGGCATATGCTGGAGGCCAGCAACAATAACGAATTACCAGTAATACCGGGCAAACGGTATTTTACAATCGGTGAAGTCAGTGAGTTGTGCGGAGTCAAACCCCACGTACTCAGATACTGGGAACAAGAATTCCCTCAATTAAAACCTATCAAACGCAGAGGTAACAGACGTTACTATCAACGTCATGACGTTGTCATGATTCGTCAGATACGTAGCCTGTTATACGAAGAAGGTTTTACCATCGGTGGTGCGCGTCAGAAGCTGAGTAATGGTGGAGTGCAGGAAAATGCATCTACTGATTCTTCAGCGACCAAAGAAGCGATTCAGCAACTCAGAGCAGAACTTGAGGAAGTACTCGCAATACTCAAGGTGTAAAACATTTCTAAACTACATTCATTCCGGAATGTAGTTGCAAACAACGCATCACACTCCTTGTGATGTGTTTTCAAAAATCAAATCGGGGCGTAGCGCAGCCTGGTAGCGCACCTGCATGGGGTGCAGGGGGTCGGAGGTTCGAATCCTCTCGCCCCGACCAGTAATATTTTTATTGTTTTCAAGAAGTGTGTAAGATGCCAAAAATGAGATTCATATTTTCAATAATCGCTTTAGTATTTTGTGTTTTCCCAGCACATGCAGAAACAAATGTAATTATTACAATTGATGTTGAATCTTTTACTGGAGGTTACCCAGAGCGTGATATCTATGGGAAGCTGGATGGACATAATGAATTGTATGGCACACCTAAAATTCTGGATATACTGAAAAAATATAATGCAAAAGCAACTTTCTACCTGAATGTCTATGAAATAGCAGAGCATGGTGAGAAACCAATAAAGGACATTGCACAGAAAATCCTTGCATACGGACAGGACCTTCAATTACATACACATCTTTTACCTATGTATGGAAAAGCAGCTTTATCCCATTTTGAACTAGATAAGCAAATAGAAATACTGGGAAAGGGTAAATTGCTCATCAAGGAATGGACTGGATATGATGTGGTTGCGCATCGTGCTGGTGCTTATAAGGCAAATATGGACACAATGACTGCGCTTGCAAAAAATAATATTTTTATTGACTCATCACTGTCTCCAGCCTCCAAGCCACCTTCTCCCTTATCTCGAAAAGGCTATCTGTTTAATGATATTTCAGAAATTGCTGGAATAACGCAACTCCCTATTACTTATTTTGAACAACTAAGGATAGGTAATTGGAGTTCAAAGCGATTTTTAGATATTGAAAGCGTATCGTTGAGTGAGCTAAAAAACATCCTTAACCAGTTTTCCAAAGAGGGGACATGTACTGCAAATATCATGATGCACAGTTTTAGTTTCATTCGTTTTGGCTACCCTGATATCAAGACTGTTGAGCGGTTAGATAAATTACTTGAGTTTATTTCCAGTAATAATAGCTTCACAACCAATAATGTTAAGGATTTTATCTCATCATATAAAAATGGTGAATTGAATTGCACCCCGACGCCAGATTTCGTTCCATACACAGGATTTATCTCTACTTACCTACGTTCATGGGAAAGAATTAATGAGGGCTGGAAAAATATTGTGTTTGCTCTAGGTGTGCCTGCTATATTGATATCAGCAATTGGTTTACCAATACTTCTGCTTAGAATGAGAGCTGCTAGAAAATAATGTGCCCGATTTGTGCCAGACACAAACCGAATCAGCTTGATTCAGACTGATTGTGACTGGGTAATTAAAATCAGCAAGCGATACAAGTGATTGATTTTAAAGACCAGCCTGGTCATCAAATTGAATGGTAATTTATTTGCTTGATGTGTTCGAGTGCGCATAGATACCTGCGGAATCATTATGCGTACCACACCCGTCTTTAAGACGGGTCGTGGCATCTCGCCCCGACCAGTTATAACTATTTCTACCTAAGGCTAGGCAATATTGCTGTTATCAAGACTGGAGTCTTCTTCATATGGCAGTAAATCACTTAGTGGTGCTGGTTTGCATAGCCCAAATCCCTGACCATAATCAACGCCGATTTCTTTAAGTTCGTCCATGATATCTTGTGTTTCAACAAATTCAGCTATGGTTTTCAGGTTCATTAAATGTCCAACATCTGTAATTGATTTAACCATTGCATGATCAACATCATCTTCCAGCATATTTTTTACAAAGCAGCCATCAATTTTTAAATAATCTACATCCATGTTTTTTAGATAACCAAAGGAACTTAAACCACTGCCAAAGTCATCAAGCGCAAACAAGCAACCCATTTCCTTTAGTGTGGCCATGAATTTTGAGGCATCAGCCATATTGGCAATGGCTGCTGTTTCTGTTATTTCAAAGCAGATTTTGCTTGGTTCTACACCTGTTTCACTAATTGTATTGACTACATGATGAAGAAAATCATCTTGAGTCAGTGACTGGCCTGATATGTTGATAGAGCAAATATAATGAATACCTGCATCCTGATGGCGTTTGAATTGGGTTAGTCCATTATAAATAACCCATTTATCAATATTGGTCATCAGATTGTAGCGTTCAGCTGATGGTATAAAAGACATAGGAGGTACAAGATTGCCTTCTTCATCAAAAAGTCGAAGCAGGAACTCACGATGAAGTATGTTTTTATCAGGATTTGTCGGAACTATATCCTGATAATATAATTCAAATCGATTTTCATCCAAAGCTTTGTGAATACGAGAAACCCAACGCATTTCACCATGTCGTTTTTCAAGATCCTTATCCCCAGGTTCAAACAGGTGAATGCGGTTTCGTCCTGCATCTTTTGCAGCATAGCAGGCAATATCAGCTGCAGTTAGTACATCGGAAATAGTGCCGCCGGTTTTTTCTGCAGAGAGAGCCACAACACCAATACTAATCCCGATTTCATAGATATTGTCATTCCATGAAAAACGGTAACCAGATAAAGAGTCCTTGAATTTTTCGGCAATGGTTCTGGCCTGTTCCAGCTCACAGTTGTTAAGCAGGACACCAAACTCATCACCACCGAGGCGTGCAAGCGTGTCAGATTCTCTTACTTGTTTTTTCAATATATCCGAGACCTGACAAAGTAATTGATCTCCCGCTATATGACCACAACTATCATTAACGACCTTGAATTGATCAAGATCCATATAGCACAATGCATGTTGTGTTCCTTGTGCATGGTTGGTTCTTAATGCATCAACAAGGCGAGTTTCAAACTCATGCCGGTTGTATAGTCCGGTAAGGGAATCATGTGATGCCTGATAGCTAAGTTGTCTGGCCATTTTCCGTGTATTACTGACATCATGGAATACCAGAACAATACCAATAATATTTCCTTTTTGATCGCGAATAGGAGCAGTAGATTCCTTGATATCAATCTCTTGGCCGTCTTTTCGTATAAGAATGATGTCCTCTTCATTAAATGACAGAGTTTCTTCGTGTATACATCTAATAACAGGATTGGTTACGGGCTGACTTGTTCGTTCTGACACCAGATTCAGGATTCTTTCTATATATTTCCCCCTTATTCCCGCAAGACTTTGCCCCAGAAGTCTTTCAGCTGTAGGATTCGCGTATTCTACAATACCATTTTTGTTTGTTGTGATAACAGCATCACCAATGGAATGCAGGGTGACTTCAGCTAATTCTCTGGATTTATGTTCCTTAAATATTGCTTTTTTCAGGTTTTCTTGTTGCTCAAGTGTGGAATCAAGCGCTTCGTTTATAAATCTTCCAAGGTATCCAAATTCATCATTACCTTTTTCATAAAAGCGTATTTTTGTGTCTCCAAGCGTGATTGCTTTTGCTGTCTTTACCATGCTCACAAAGGGTTTTGCCAGCATTTTTTGGAGTATCCATTGCAAAACAAGTCCAAAAATAGCAAAAAGAACCCCCATGCTGATGATTAATTTTTTTCGTTGGAGGTTGAGCTGTTTATCTATTGAAGGTTGAAAAAGAGTGATGTGTAATTCTTTATTGCGGCGTAACAATGTTGTTGTGAATTTTTCATCATCATTGGATGGTTCACCATGTGATAATATTGATGTGTCATAATCTATATGGAATGCAGAAACGCCTAGTTGCTTAGCTTGATCTGTCAGATCCTTCATAATTTTTTTTGAATCGGATAATCCATAATCTTTTATTTCGCGCTCTATCTCATACAGGAAGTGGTTGAATATATCATTATGATGATTTTTTAAATCATGTTCTGCTGTTTTCATCATTACAAAGGAAAGCAGGATGCCAACCAGCACCATCCCCCAGAAGACAATTCCGGTAATCTTTACTGATAGACCTTTGGTCTCAAGATTAATATTTGTATTTGATTTCATTTAAAGCCTAATTGTTTAAATCCCATTAACATCGGGCATACACCACTAATACCAGCACCTAAAAATGCAAAACCCATAAACCAGGGAATGAACCAAAGATGTTCATTTAAAACAAAGTAGCTAACGCCAAGTAAGGCTGAAGCAGCAAAACGCATGGCGCGTTCTGCTTCAAAGCTGAATTTTGATTTCTGTTCAGGTTCATCTGTGTGTTGTTGAGGAGTGTTATCAATTCCTTGAATTTTTGAGAGCAAAATGGGTAAACGTAAATTGGTAATCCCTTCGAAAAGCATAAACACAATTAGCCCAAAAATGAGTTCAGGTAACTCTAAATACAGGGCAATCAAGATAAGGAGGCCTACCAGAAGTCTAAGAGTGCGCTCAGTCATATTTTTTCCTTGAATAATAGAGCTGTGATGTTTACGTATATCGGCAAAAACCTTAAATTGTTAAGAGATACAATTAGATACAGGTTTGGAGTGAGTCTACAACATTGAATTCATTAGGTTTTATGTAAAAACCATAAAATATAAGCATTTGCTAATGGAGTTGGTTAAAATACGCGCCAATTTGGGCAAAGAGTAACAGTCATGAATCTGGACAGAGTGGGCACTGGCGAAAAGCTACCAGAAGAACTTAACGTTATTATTGAAATCCCGTCTCATAGTGACCCCGTTAAATATGAAGTGGATAAGGAAACCGGTGCAATGTTTGTGGATCGTTTCATGAATACAGCAATGCATTACCCCTGTAATTATGGTTATGTACCACATACCTTGTCGGAAGATGGTGATCCGGTTGATGTACTGGTTATAACACCGGTTCCGTTGATCAGTGGATCAGTGATCACCTGTCGACCTGTCGGCATGCTCACCATGACTGATGAGTCTGGCAAAGACAATAAGCTTTTGGCCGTGCCGACTGACAAGCTGTGCGTTTCCTACCAAAAGGTACAATCAACAGATGATTTGCCCCCGTTATTGCTGTCTCAGATCAGTCATTTTTTTGAGCACTACAAGGATCTTGAAGAAGGGAAATGGGTAAAAATAGAAGGTTGGCAAAGCAAGGAAGCCGCCCATCAAGAAGTGTTGGACAGCATCAAACGCTATCAGAATGCACCTGAAAAGCCCTGTTTTTAATAGCCAGCCACTAGTCTATTAGTAAAATCTAATATACTATCGAAGATAGTTAATTGCTTGTATTTGAATGGACTTTATACTGGCTATACCTGAGATATCCCCGGACCAGATAGCATGAAGGTAAATGTCGAATCGACGGCTGAGCATGGCCGTATCGAAGTCAAAAACACGACCTGTTATATGTGTGCGTGCCGCTGTGGTATTCGCGTTACCTTGCGTGATGGTGAGGTGCGTTATATTCAGGGCAATCCTGATCATCCACTTAACAAAGGTGTGATGTGTGCCAAGGGTGCCTCTGGCATCATGAAGCAGTATTCTCCCGCACGTTTAACCAAACCTCTCAAGCGCAAGGAAGGAACTGAACGAGGGGCAGGTGAGTTCGAGGCTATTTCATGGGATGAGGCTTTCGAGATCATGGAGGGTCGCCTGACCAAAATTCGTAAAACTGATCCACGTAAATTTGCCTTGTTTACGGGGCGCGATCAGATGCAGGCCTTAACCGGGCTTTTTTCCAAACAATTCGGTACACCTAACTATGCAGCGCACGGCGGTTTTTGTTCTGTGAACATGGCTGCGGGTATGATTTATTCTATTGGTGGTTCTTTCTGGGAATTTGGTGGCCCGGATCTGGAACGCTCCAAATTGTTCGTGATGATTGGTACAGC
>Ga0224506_10000120_pt1 | contig 75423 bp, 67 predicted proteins | sample SF_Jan12_sed_USG_2_FD_169108 | JGI IMG/M metagenome (GOLD analysis project Ga0224506, IMG submission 169108) | Sediment microbial communities from San Francisco Bay, California, United States - SF_Jan12_sed_USGS_8_1 | ecosystem: Environmental > Aquatic > Marine > Sediment | place: USA...
CAATAGTTACATTCTCACCAAGAGTCACTGATTCTTCTATGACGGCTGTTCTATGAATATCTACTGCGACTTTAGGCTCCGGATCAAACAAGGCAGAAACCTGAGCAAACGCTAAATAGGGATCATCAACCAAGATGTAATCACCAGCGTAGCCTGATAATAAAACATTATTGACCAATAACACTCCGGCTTTACATTCTGATAAGTAAGGTATGAATTTCTTATCTGAAATAAATGTGACAGAACTCGAGTCTGATTGATCTATGACCTTTAGTGATAATATTTTCTTATCTGCCTTACCATGCAGCACACCACCTACTGTCTGTGCAATCTCTGCTGACGTTAGCATTATCTTTCGCTCAAAATTCTTTTATTAAACGCCGTTAATACGTCTTGAGTAATATTCGTACCTTCTTTAGAAAAAATGACACTCTGTGCATCAAGTAACATATCAATTGAATGATCTTCTATAACAATCTGAATAACTTCTGCTAATACTGGCTGATACTTACGGATAAAAATTTGCTGACGCTGCTGCTGTATCTGTTGCAATTTATCAATGAGCGTCTGACGTTCATTTAACAGATTGGATGCTAATAAATTTTGAGAGTCAACATCGTCCTGATTCATAATTGCGCTATCAGTTTCCAAACGTGCTCTGATCTCTGTTACCTGCTGCTCAATGACCAGTATACGTTGTTCATCGACACCAAATTCTGATTTTAATTTTTCGGTTTCCATTCTAGCCGCTTCACTTTGAAACATCGCAGCATTTTTATCCAATATTGCAATATTCATTTCAGCAAATGCCAGTGACGATACACTGGTTAAAATTAGAAGAATGAGTCTTTTATACATAATTTAGATTCCTATTTAATTCAGATCTACAATGAGTATCCGAAAGTAAAAACAAAGTTTCTAACCTGATCGTCGCCTTCTGCATTTAATGGCCAGGCCCAAATAAATCTTAAGGGTGCAATGGGTGTCATCCAGTTAACTTCGAATCCTGCTGAATATTTAAGTGTACTCAGATCGACACCATCTTTGCAATTAACGTTACCCAATAAGCAGTCTGTAGAATAAACAGAGCCTGCATCTACAAATAATGATGGCCTGAATTGTGTCTTATCTTTGACCACTGGCATCGGAAACAAGAAGTCAAATCCGTAACCAATTTTTATATTACCACCGATAGCAGATGGAAGTGCATCCGACCCGTCTGCCGGAGTACTTTTGGGACCTAGAGAACCGAATTCAAAACCTCTTACAGAATATACCCCACCCGATAAGAAGTTTTCAAAAAATGGTAATGCCGAGGTATTTCCAAAGCCGTCGCCGAATCCTAAATTCAATCGACTTCGAATACTATAATTATCGGTAATAACCGGCATATATAGCCTTCCGGTGTAATCTGCCTTGTAATATGACAAATCACTGAAAGGCAAGGTCGCATTCACAGTGATAGCATGAGATTGGCCTTCAGTTGCCAGGAAGCCACCATTGAGTGAAGAATAGTTCCATCGGGTACTGAGCTCGAAATTTGAAAAAGACGTACCATGCTCTGCGATAAAACCTGATATTTCTTGAGCAGGATTGTTAGCAAACAAATCGGTAAAGGTGTAGTTCAAACCAAAAGATATTCTTTGATTATTGGAAATTGGATAACCGATCTTAGCGCCACCACCCCAGGTATTAGTAGCATAATCGTTTTCTGAAATATTTGAGTTATCTGTTTCTCTCAGGAAAATATCATATTCCAAAGACACGGCATCTTTAGTCATATAAGGGTTGGTATAGGAAAATTCCAACTCCTTTTGATAACTATTACTGGTAATACTTGCAGCAATATCTTTACCACTACCCTGAAAATTTTTCTGACGATATTCACCGGCGATAAACATGCCACCAGGATCGGCATAACCTAATGATCCCGTCAATGTCGCATCTTTAAGTTCTTCAAAGTCAATATTCAAATCAACCTGATCGGCCTGATCAGTCACTGGCAGGGTCTGAATTCGTATACCACTGAAGTATCCAACACGCTCAAGCCTACGTCGTGAATTTCCTATTTCTGAACCAGATGCCAAAGCTCCTTCTAACTGGCTGAGCTCTCTTCGAATAACATGTTCATTGGTAGAAAGGTTACCAGCGATATTGATTCGCCTAACATAGGTTCTTTGACCAGGCTCTACCAGAAACTTAAGACCCACAGTATATTGCTCTTTATCAACATCAGTTAATAAGCGAATATTCGGAAACGCATAACCCATGTCAGATAATCTTGTTTGAATAGCTTTTTGCACAGCCACCAACTGATTACGAGCAAATGTTGTACCTGGTTTTATTGTTACTAATTTATTGAGATACTCTTCATCATCAACCAGATCACCCACCAGCTCAATAGAACTCACTTGATATTGGGCACCCTCATTAATATTGTAGGTCAAATGGACGGCATCCCTTGTTGTAGACAAAGCAACCTGAGTCGAAATAAGTTCGTAAGTCAGATAACCAGAATCCAGATACCAAGCCGCAAGTTTTTCCTGGTCGGCTCTTACGGATTCAGTACTATAATTAGTACGTTTACCCATTCTTTGTAAAGGTGTTGCGGTATGCTTACTTCTAAGCCTAAAAACTTTTAATAATTCTTTATTGGAAAAAGCATGGTTTCCAGTCACTGCAATGGATTCAATTTTGGCTTCTTGCCCTTCAGCAATATCAATACTTAAGTTTAATCGGTTATTTGGGATGGGGGTGATTTCAGATGCAACATTAACCGCATAATGTCCCATAGACGTATACTGCCTATCGAGCTCAGCTATAATTGCTTCTAACTTACCCTTACTAAATACCTCACCAATTTTAAGTCCCTGCTCTGAAAATACTTTTTCTAACACTGAGGTTGAAATAGCTTTATTGCCATCAAACTGTAACTCAGCAATAGCAGGCTGTTCAATTACCTCATATTGAACCAGACCTGATGTTTGATCTTTAAATACCTTAATATCCTTAAAGTATCCGGTACGAAACAGTCTTTTAACAGAATCACCAAGGTCTGAATCCGAAACCCTGTCCTGTTTCTCTATTCCCAGAGTGTTTAAAATAGTCCCCAGAGAAACACGCTGTAATCCAACTATTTCAATTTTTTCTACAGAAAATTCTGCAATCGACATAGAAGACAAGAACAAGAGTAGAAAAGGTAAATAATGTAATTTCATAAAAAACCTATAAACAGGAATCAAAGCTAAATTCAGGCTTATACCACCTGTTGAGTCAGTGATTCCAAAACGGGATAACTAAAAAGTTGTTAGACATCCGACTCAAAATAGCCGGGTTATGTCATTCAAAATTGCAAACGCCATTAAAAACATCAACATAGCAGTACCAATTCTAAATCCAAAAGCCTGAACCCTATCTGAAAGTGGCTTCCCGGTAATAAATTCGATCACATAATACAATAGGTGACCACCATCCAAAACCGGAATGGGTAATAGATTCACGACGCCCAAACTAATGCTAATAAATGCTAAAAAACTAATAAAGGTTTCAAAGCCGGATTGCGCACTTTGCCCAGCCATTTTGGCAATAGAGATAGGTCCACCTATATTATCAGGACTAATCATTCCAGCTAACATTTTTCCAAACATGCTAAAGCTAATGGATATGGTACTCCAGGTTTTATCCAGTGCTGACAGCATTGCCTGAAACGGGTTTTCTCTCAGTGTTACGAATATATCATCTGGTAGTTCAGGTGATACCGGAGATACCCCTATAAATCCTTTGCCATCCTCGTTTTTAGGGGTAATTAACATGGATTCAATCCACTCACCCTTCATAACCTTCAACTCGAGAGAAACATTTGGAGATAACTGAATTTTCTCGACCAGCTGCGACCAGGTATTAATAACGATGCCATCCACCGAGAGTATTTGATCGCCAGCATTTAACCCAGCGATGTCTGCAGCACTTCCTGGCTGAACATGATCAAGAACAGCATCAATGCGACTTCCAAATGGGTGCATTCCCAGCACTTCAACAGGGCTATCTAATTCTTCACCCGCCATCCAACGGGAAATTTCCAATTTATAGCTACGCTGCTGGCCATCAGACAACAGGATCTGACCCGTGTCTCCAATTCTGGAAATCAGCGCTAGCTGCACATCCTGCCAGGTTTCAACCGGCTTATTATCAATAGAGGCAATTGAGAACTCGCCTCGCATACCAGCCAGTTCTGCAGCACTTCCAGGTTCTATGCCAGAAACATATGGCTTGATACCGTTGACACCGACCATAAATAACGCCCAATAGGCCAGAACGGCAAACAAAAAATTAGCAAGTGGACCCGCTGCGACTATCGCGATTCTTTGATAAACCGGCTTACCCGTAAACTCTTCAGCTTGTTCTGCAGGGTCTACTGGCGACTCCCTGGCGTCTAACATCTTCACGTATCCACCCAGGGGGATGGCTGAAATAACAAACTCAGTACCCTTTCGATCATGCCAACTTATCAGTGGACGACCAAAACCAATTGAAAACCTCAAGACCCTAACGCCAAATTTTCTGGCTACCCAAAAATGGCCATATTCATGAACTGTCACCAGGATACCCAAGGTAACCAGGAGAGAAAGAAGTGTTATCATTATTTATACCCTGGTATGTGAGGTTACCCATAACTCTGCCCTGATTCGGGCGTTAGAGTCGAGTTCCAAAACCTGTTCGATACTTGCAATCTGACGAAATTCCAAGTCATTTAACAGATCTTCATTCAGTCGTGCTATATCTAAAAACGAAATTCGTTCATCCAAAAATGCCTGCACTGCAATTTCATTTGCGGCATTTAATATAACCGGTGCGCTATGACCCTGATCAAAGGCTTCTCTTGCTAACCTCAGGTTAACAAAACGGGCTTCATCTGGAGCTTCGAAATCTAAACGGGCAATTTCAGTGAAATCAAGTGCCTTAACTCCAGAATCAATTCGTTCGGGCCATGATAATGCATTTGCAATGGGTGTTCTCATATCTGGCTGACCTAGCTGAGCCAGAATAGAGCCGTCGTTATATCGAACCATAGAATGAATAACAGATTGAGGGTGTACCAGAACTTCCACCTGAGATGAAGTCACACCAAACAACCAACAGGCTTCAATTAACTCTAGCCCCTTATTCATTAGACTGGCTGAATCTACCGAAATTTTCTTACCCATATCCCAATTGGGATGAGCACACGCTTGCTGAGGCGTTACCTTTTTTAATTGCTCCATGGTCCACTGTCTAAATGGGCCCCCTGAAGCGGTAAGAATGATTTTTTCCAATCCTTGCGATGAGTCAGAAAAGTCAAAATCAACAGGTAAGCTCTGAAAAATGGCATTGTGCTCAGAATCAACCGGGAGAAGTATCGCTCCATGCGCTTTCACAGCATCCATAAATAACTGGCCAGCAGTTACCAGGGATTCTTTGTTAGCCAATAACACTTTCTTACCTGCCTTTACGGCAGCCAGGCTTGGCCCTAAACCAGCCGCACCCACTATTGCTGCCATAACAATATCGACTTGCGAGGCGCTTGCAACCTGAAGCATGGAATCACTGCCATGTAATAGTTCAGTACCTGAATAGGTGACTAATTGAGACAGCGTATCGACCGAGCTTTGATCTGCCACAATGGCTACCTGGGGTTTAAACTCATCCACCAATCGTGCCATTAAATCGATATTTTTATACCCTGTCATTGCATACACGGAATATCGAGAAGGATGTCGTCGGATCAAATCCAATGTACTCTGTCCGACCGATCCAGTAGCACCCAGTATGGTTATTTGCTGTTTCACTATAGAAACCTTAGATGAAATTAAGCAGAAGAGCGAAGATAGGAACAGAGGATGTCAAACTATCAGCTCGATCTAAAACACCACCATGACCCGGTAAAATATTGCTACTGTCTTTAATACCACGATGACGTTTAAACATACTTTCTACAAGATCACCCAATATTGATGCCGCCATAACGATAACGCTAACTACAAACAAAGCGATCCAACTCTGAGTAGAAAAGCCGCCTTTCTGCGAAAAATATGCACCAGCAACAATTGCAACAAAAACAACACAGAGGGTTCCACCCATCACACCTTCCCAGCTTTTACCCGGAGACACTTTTGGTGCCAGCTTATGTTTACCAAATGCTTTGCCGCTAAAGTATGCACCAACATCCGCGCCCCAAACGACAAACATCAAATATACAATCCACAGTGTGCTGTTAGGATTCAATTTCAGTTGATATAAACCGACCCACATCGGCACCAGTACAATGGCTCCTAATAACAACTGGATATTGGTTTTAAAAAGACCCTCAGGAATATCAGGAAACTTTGCGACTATAAAAGCAGCAACCACCCACCAGGCAAATGCAATCCAAAGCACATAGGTCATTAACTCTGGCAGCTGGCTTTTGGTGAAGTAAAGTAACGACATAAGACCAATAAGAAACGCAACATAGGCTGATCGCTGCCCTATACTGGACCAACCTGCAAGGTTGGCCCATTCCCAGGCACCAAATACAACAATGACACCAATAAACAGTGCAAACTGATGCAGGGGTAAGAAGAAAATTCCACCAATCATTATTGGAGCTAAAACCAGGGATGTTATTAATCTTTTTGCGAGCATGGCCTTTCTTTCATTTTAGAGATCTGATCATCAGTACGACCAAATCTTCGGATTCTAGTGGAAAATGATGCTATAGCTTTTTCAATCTCTTCAGAACCAAAATCTGGCCATAAAACATCAGTAAAGTAGAACTCTGAATAGGCAAATTGCCATAGTAAAAAATTACTAATACGCTGCTCACCTGCTGTTCGAATACAGAGATCTGGATCCGGCAAGTCATGCAAAGACAGGCCTTCAGCAATCATCTCTTCATTAATTTGATCTGGCTTTAAGCTACCTTCACTTACCTTTATGGCAAGACGTCTGCAGGATTCAGCGATATCCCACTGACCACCGTAGTTAGCTGCAACAACCAATGTCATACCTGTGTTACTAGCTGTCAAATTTTCAGATTTCTTAATTAGCGCCTGAATTGTATCACTGAAGCCTGCAATATCACCAATGATCCTTAAGCGAATATTATTTTTATGAAGTTTCTTAACCTCACGTTTTAACGCAAATTGAAATAATTCCATCAATCCGGCAACTTCATCTTTTGGGCGTCGCCAATTCTCACTACTGAATGCAAACAAGGTTAACACTTCAATTTTATTACGAGCACAAGACTCAACCACTGTTCGAACAGCATCACGCCCTGCCTTATGCCCGGATATGCCTCCCAGCATTTTAGACTTTGCCCAGCGATTATTACCATCCATGATGATAGCAATGTGTTTTGGCCGGAATTGCTCTTCAGGCATATAATTCCATCCTTTAAAAAACGAAGGCTCACCTATTTAACCAGGTAAGCCTTTTCAACGATCAAGATTGTTATCTAAACTTTCATCAAGTCTGATTCTTTGGCGACCAAATGGGATTCAACAGACTCTATCAACTTATCTGTTAGCTTTTGAATCAGATCTTCTCCACGCCTGGCATCATCTTCACTAATTTCTTTTTCTTTCAAATATTCTTTAATCATACTATTTGCATCACGACGGTGATTACGAATTGAAATACGTGCCTTCTCTGCCTCCCCACGAGCAACCTTCACTAAATCTTTTCGGGTTTCTTCGGTTAGGGCTGGCATAGAAATTCGAATCAAATCACCTGTTGTTGAAGGATTTAATCCTAAATCAGACTTCATAATTGCTTTTTCAATTGTGGGCACCATAGGTTTTTCCCATGGATTAATCGCCAATGTACGACCATCTTCGACATTGATATTTGCAACCTGACTAATGGGCACCATTGAGCCGTAATAGTCTACCAACACTGTATCTAATAAGGTTGGATTTGCTCTTCCCGTACGAATTCTATTGAACGCATTTTCGAGCGCCGTAATAGATTTTTGCATTTCTGCTAACGTTTCTTTTTGTAGATCATCAATCATGCATTTACATCCTCTACCATGAGCGTTCCTTCTTCTCCGCCCACCATTACATTTACCAAAGCACCATGTTTATTCATATTAAAAACCCTTACAGGCATATTATGGTCACGAACCAGACAAACTGCGGTCAAATCCATCACACCCAATTGCTTTTCAAGAGCTTCATTATAAGAGAGTTTATTATATTTTACTGCCTCAGGATTCTGCCTGGGATCAGAATCATACACTCCATCAACATTGGTTGCCTTTAAAACCACGTCGGCATCAATTTCGATCCCACGCAAACAGGCTGCGGAGTCAGTCGTAAAAAACGGATTTCCAGTACCGGCAGAAAAAATAACGACATCACCCTGCTCCAAATACCGTATTGCTTTTCGGCGATCATAATGATCATCCACAATACCACTCATCGGGATGGATGACATCACACGTGTTCTAATTCTACAGCGCTCAAGCGCATCTCTCATCGCCAGCGCATTCATAACAGTGGCTAACATTCCCATGTGATCACCTGTTACACGATCAAGGCCAGCCTTACTTAATTCGGCACCACGAAAAAGATTACCACCACCAATGACCAGACCAACTTGCAGCCCTATGCCTACTAGCTGACCAATCTCCAAAGCCATTCTGTCCAGAACCTTGGGGTCTATACCAAAATTATTTTCACCAGTAAGCGCTTCACCACTAAGTTTGAGTAAGATTCTTTTGTAGGGAGATTGTCCTTTGGATAGGTTCATAGCTTAGGCCTCAATTCACAACATTAAATTGGAGTTACAGATTAGCTTCATTCTCATATCAATAATTTAGCATGAGTAGCTGAATATAGTAATATAAAACCAACAGGCAAAAAAAAGGGCAGCAACGCTGCCCCATTCATGGTCAATTTAGCTACTTAAACCGGCAGCCTCTGCAACCTCTTTAGCAAAATCAACTTCTTCTTTTTCAATGCCTTCACCCACTTCGATACGGGTAAAGCCAAGAACCTCTGCATCAGCGGCCTCAACCAATGCGCCGACCTTGGTATCAGGGTCTTTAACAAAAGGTTGTTCAACAAGACTAATTTCTGCAAGGAATTTCTTAATACGACCAACAACCATCTTTTCGATGATCTCAGCTGGCTTACCAGAACCTTCAGATTGCGCTTTAACAACTTCTTTCTCACGCTCCAACACTTCCGCTGGAACCTGATCAGCATTGACATACTGAGGATTAATTGCAGCAACATGCATTGCTACATCTCTACCTAACTCTGGATTACCGCCCTTTAGCTCAACTAAAACAGCAATACGATCACCATGGGTATAACCAGCAACCAGACTATCTGAGCTACCTAAAAATTCAGCACGACGAACAGAAATATTCTCACCAATTTTCTGAACCAAAGCTTCACGTTCTGCTTCCAAATCACCAGACATTAGTGCAGCGATATCGCTTTGCTTGGTCTTGAATGCGACATCTGCAACCTTATTAGCAAAGTTCAGGAAGTTATCATCACGAGCAACAAAATCTGTTTCAGAGTTTATTTCGATAGCCATTGCAGATGTCGCATCATCAGAAACACGAATCAGTACAATACCTTCTGCAGCTGTACGGCCAGCTTTTTTGGCAGCCTTCAGACCTGAATCTTTACGAAGATTATCAATTGCTACTTCGATATCACCTTCAGATGCAACCAGAGCTTTCTTACACTCCATCATACCTAAGCCAGTGCGTTCGCGAAGTTCTTTAACCAGGCCTGCTGTAATATTTGCCATTGCCAAGTTCCTCTATCTATATTATTTAATAAATTAGTTACAACAAAGGGGGCTTAGCCCCCTTCTACCAAAAGCACCTTTAAATGGAACTATGCTTCTTTTTCAGCGTCTTTTACTTCAACGACGTCATCTTTGGCGCCACTGGCATCAGCACGACCTTCAGCAACTGCTTCAGCAGCAGCTTTAACATAAATTTCGATCGCACGGATCGCATCGTCGTTTCCTGGAATAACGTAATCTACGCCATCCGGGTTGCTGTTAGAGTCAACAATACCGATAACCGGGATACCTAATTTGTTAGCTTCCTGGATTGCAATACGTTCGTGATCAACATCAATAACGAAAAGCGCATCAGGTAAGCCACCCATGTCTTTGATACCACCGATAGACTTTTCGAGCTTTTCCATCTCACGCTGACGCATTAATGCTTCTTTTTTGGTGAGCTGCTCGAACGTTCCATCTTTAACCATACCTTCAAGATCACGGAAGCGACGGATAGACTGACGAATAGTCTTATAGTTAGTCAACATACCACCTAACCAACGGTGGTTAACGTAAGGCATAGAAACACGATTTGCTTCTTCCTTAACAATGTCTTGTGCTGCACGCTTGGTACCAACAAACAAAATCTTGTTTTTGTTTGCAGCAATGTTCTTAATAATTGCCAAAGATGCATTCAACGCAGGAACCGTATGTTCAAGGTTGATGATATGAATTTTGTTACGGGCACCAAAGATATATTTGCCCATTTTAGGATTCCAGTAACGAGTCTGGTGTCCAAAGTGTACGCCTGCCTTAAGCAGGTCACGCATAGATACAGTAGCCATAATTCAGTATTCTCAAATTTGTATGGGTTAGGCCTCCACATACCCTGTAATTTCAACCCCCTAAAGGGCACCCAGAAATACAGTGACGATATGTGTGTGACGTTTATGTTTTATTACTTAGACAAACTATCGTCCAAGCGGCGCGCTTTATACCATAATTTACACAATATCCAAAGTATTTTTATACTTTTCATGGAGATTTACAGGTAGAACAAAATTTCAATAAAATGACAAACAATCAGGAACCAGCCTATATTTTAATAGCGATAATACTGAGTATAAATGAATGTATGCTCTGAGATTTTTTCGGAACTCCCGCTGTTAATTCAGGTCGATTCAGCTTGTTTTCACTGCAGGGTATATTTGATAAACGCTATGGTGACAATGCATGCCCCCAAATTTTCTATCCTACCTTATTCAATTTATTATGAAATAATGACTAAGAGACCACTTCAAATAGCAATACGACCCACAACCGACCAGAAACAGTTTGAGCAGTCCCTCGCATACAGACTGTTAAAATAAATCCGGTAACTTTTCAAGCTAAACGCATAATTTTACTTGTTCAAGTAAACTTGCCTGCAGAGTTTAGTTTCAATCCTGAACAAATTGAGCCACAATTCCGCTCAAGTTCCCACCAGTATCAGGTAGTTTATATATGTTATTAATGATCGATAATTATGACTCTTTTACATACAACCTTGTTCAATATTTCTCTGAGCTGGGTGCTCAGGTGAAAGTAGTTAGAAATGACCAAATTACCCTGGAAGATATTGAACGACTTAATCCTGATCAAATTGTCATATCTCCAGGTCCCTGTTCACCCGGTGAAGCAGGTATAAGCGTGTCTGTCATAAAACATTTCGCCGGAAAGAAGCCGATGTTAGGAATTTGTCTGGGGCACCAAAGCATTGGTCAGGCATTTGGAGGCACGATAGATAGGGCTAATACCATTATGCATGGAAAAACATCGCCCATTTTTCACACAAGCTCAGGTGTTTTCAAAGCGTTAAAACAGGGATTAACTGCCACCCGCTACCACTCGCTGGTTATTAACCCCGAGTCTTTACCTGATTGCTTCGATATCACCGCATGGACCGAAGATGAAGACGGTAAGATGGACACCATCATGGGAATTCGACATAAAGAGTTGCCTATAGAAGGTATTCAGTTTCATCCCGAATCAATATTGACAGAATACGGGCATGAGATGTTGAATAATTTCTTAAAAGAACCAACAGCACCGCTTGTGAAGGGCTAATGGATTCTGACCACGCCCTGCCTCTCTTCATCATGCCTCCCTGGCGGACAAAGATGCCAGGGACACATGAAATCAAGCCTGGCGAAAGAGTCATGAAGCAACTGGAAGCTCTAATATAGCAGAACAACCAGTTAGTGAATTCATTCGCTTTATACTGACAGATCATTCAAGTCTGCGCCTCAGGTGTTTAATACCAACTCAACAGCCAACCCCTCTAACCTAAGCAGACTAAATCTCGGCAAGAACAAGACAAAAATGACCTGAATAAAGCTTATTCATGCCTGTACCGCTCCCATATCCTATAAATGCTCTAAACTCTTTTCTGGCGAACCAGGTTAAACATTAGCAATACATGCCGAAATTGGTTTTCTCGATTCCTGATGATCTGATATAGTCGCGAACTCTAACAAGCAATTACAAGCTTTGATTTACTTTCTGTGCAGGACACCATAAATGACAGACATTCAACAGGCACTCGCAAAAGTTGTCGAACATGAAAATTTATCGGAACATGAGATGGTTCAGGTCATGGAACAAATCATGTCAGGAAATGCCACTGACGCACAGATTGGCGGCTTTTTAATTGCATTAAGAATGAAAGGTGAGACTGTCGACGAAATTACCGGCGCTGTTCGGGTTATGAGAAAGCTGGCAACCCATGTCTCCATTGAAGATGAGCATTTAATTGATACCTGTGGCACAGGTGGCGACGGCGCAAATCTATTCAATGTGTCTACTGCAGCTGCCTTTGTTGTTGCAGCTGCTGGTGGTTCCGTTGCAAAGCACGGCAACCGTGGCGCTTCTTCTAACAGTGGCAGTGCCGATGTTTTAGAAGCTGCTGGTGTCGAGATCTCGCTTACTGGTGAGCAAGTTGAACGATGTATTAAGCATATTGGCGTTGGATTCATGTTTGCCCAAACTCACCATGGCGCCATGAAACACGCCATTGGCCCACGAAAAGAAATGAAAACCAGAACCTTATTTAATATGTTAGGGCCCATGACGAACCCTGCCGGAACTAAAAAGCAAGTGATTGGTGTCTTTTCAGAGCAGGTTATGGACATTATGGCTGGAGTCTTGAACAAACTGGGTTCCTCTCATGTCATTCTGGTTCATTCTGAAGATCATCTCGATGAAATGACTATTTCTGGCAAAAGCTATATTACTGAAGTTCACCACGGCGATATCAAAAAATACCAACTATCTCCAGAAGATTTTGGTCTGAAACTACAATCACTTGATGGACTGCAGGTTACTGACGCTAACAGCAGTCTTGCTCTAATACAGGGTGCCTTCAGTAATAGTGACGGCGAAATTTTTGATAAGGCGAGAAACATTATTGCATTGAATTCTGCCCTTGCTATTTATGCAGCAGATCTCTCCTCCGATCTGAACTCGGCTTTTGATCTGGCCCAGGATATTTTGGCAACTGGACAAGCGGCTAATAAACTACAAGAGCTAATCGATTTTTCGAATAGCTTTGATTTAGGAAAGTAATATGAACACCCCTACTATTCTAAAAAAAATAATTGATACAAAACATAAAGAAATTGCTGAACGCCTAGTTTTGAGACCTGTCAAAGAGCTGGAAAAACAGTTCTCTATGATTGAACCTCCAAGAGGGTTCACTGATGCCATCATTAAACAGATTGCAACCAAACAGCCGGCCGTTATTGCTGAAATAAAAAAAGCTTCACCCAGTAAGGGGGTTCTTAGAGAGTTCTTTGATCCGGAAAGCATTGCAAAAAGTTATCAGTCAGGAGGAGCAACCTGCCTCTCTGTTTTGACCGATGCTGAATACTTTCAGGGCTGCGAAGAATTTCTGGTATCTGCCAGAAATGCCACAAACCTTCCGGTTATCAGAAAAGATTTTATCGTTGATCCCTATCAGGTGATAGAAGCCAGAGCTATAGGCGCTGATGCCATCTTGCTTATTGCTGCCGCGTTGACAGATAATCAAATGCACGATCTTAATACACTGGCGATTAGTTTAGGTATGGATGTGCTGATTGAAGTACATAATCGTGAAGAATTACTGCGTACTTTACCATTAAAAAATCGCCTGATTGGTATTAACAATCGCGACTTACATACCTTTTCAGTTAGCTTGAACACCACATTATCTCTGATAAAAGATATCAGTTCAGAATTTACGCTGATCACAGAAAGCGGCATATTGAATCAGTCCCATGTCGACATTATGTTAAGCAATGATGTCTATGGTTTTCTGGTAGGCGAAGCTTTTATGAAGGCAGAACATCCAGGCGAAAAATTAAAACAACTTTTCTTTCCAAAAGGTAATCAGTAAATGCCAGATATTGTGAAAATATTATTCTTCTTATTCATCGGTTTAGCTATTTTATTGTGGGTTGCTGAACGTAATCCAATCCAGCTTTCTGAAGAACAACAAGGCCGTATGGGGAAATGGATCATGATATTAATTGGACTTATCATGTTGGCTTCGGCGATAAAATTCTTTTTCTAAACAGCAATAATGCTTTCAGGTAATATCTAGAAAGATATTACCTGAATATTGCCATTTATCATCAATAGAACATCTAATTTTAGACACTCAAAGGAAAACTGGCTCAGGAAATAACTACTATTTCATCGGAATAAACAACTGTCACTATTTAATAAACAGAACCCCCGCGAATCAAATAATGCTATAGCAAGTCTTCTTCAACCAGTCCCGACTGCCCCCTGGTGCCAAATATCACCATGGTTTTACCTTTAACAGATATTAAAGCTTGCTCTTCCAAAGTTTTGAGTACCCGGCCAACCATTTCGCGTGAACAGCCAACAATTCGGCCAATCTCCTGACGGGTAATCTTAATTTGCATTCCATCAGGATGACTCATTGCATCTGGCTGTCGAGTCAGCTGTAAAAGTGTTCGGGCAACCCTTCCAGTCACATCCAAAAATGCCAGGTCTCCAACTTTTTTAGTAGTCGCTCTTAGGCGCGTCGCCATTTGCTCGCCGATAAAGTACAGAATCGAAGAATCTTCTTTAGCCATCTCACGAATGCGCGTGTAACTTATTTCTGCAACTTCACACTCGGTTTTGGTTTTAATCCAGGCAGACCGTTGGTCCATATGGTCAAATAGCCCCATTTCTCCAAAAAAATCACCAGGATTAAGATAAGCCATAATCATTTCCCGACCATCATCATCTTCAATCACTACAGTGACTGACCCACTAATAATAAAAAATAGAGAGTCACTTTTATCACCCGCATAAATTAATGTTGATTTTGCGGGATAACGCCTGCGATGACACTGAGACAGGAAGTAATCTAGATGAACATTTTGTTCTCGTTGATTTAAAAAATTTTTCATAAGACGACAGATTCATTCCATAGTAAACTCAATGAGTGTAGCAAAGTATTATAAACTACTACGATCCAAGACTAATTTATCCTTATTCGTTTCATGACTCAATAGTTCAGGATATGATTACTGTAATATAAATGATTCAAATTTTCGGGAGTCAACATGAAAGCGTCAGTTGAGTGGAACGGAAAAGTTCAATTCACAGGAAAATCAGATACCGGCCATCAAATTAAAATGGATGGGCCACCCGATCATGGTGGCGAAAATCAAGGCTGCCGACCCATGGAATTATTACTCCTTGGATTAGGAGGCTGCACCGCATTTGATGTGATTAGTATTCTTAAAAAATCCAGGCAAGACGTAACAGACTGCAAAGCAGACATGACAGCCGAAAGAGCAGAGACTATTCCATCTGTGTTCACAAAAATCCATATTCATTTTGTGGTTTCAGGAAATCAGTTAAAGGAGGCCCAGGTTGAGCGAGCTATTCGTCTTTCTGCAGAAAAATATTGCTCTGCATCCCTGATGCTGGAAAAAGGCGGTGTCGAAATCACCCATGACTATGAAATAGTGACTGCTACCGGATCTCCAGACTGAAAATAACCATCTGTTCAAACGGATCGAAAACAGAGATAAACGAATAACATTTATCTCTGTCAAAACCTCGCTACTGTCGTAACGCCTCAAACTCCCTTGTTTCATACCCGGGTACAGGATGATCGGGAATTAACTGTGAAAACACTAATGACGCAAAAGCGATACCGGCGCCAACATAAAATACTGATGACGGCTGAACAAGCCAAACAATACCTAGAAGTGCCGGCAATACAACCGCCGCAATGTGGTTTATGCTAAAGCTCACACCCGCTGTCGCAGCCATATCTTTAGGGTCGGCAATTTTTTGAAAGTATGTTTTAATCGCAATTGCCATGGCAAAAAACAAATGATCCAGGATGTATAAAACTGCAGCAAATTGTCCATTTTGCACCAACCCATAAGCGGTAAATATCACAATCAAACCAGTATATTCAATCATCAGCGCTCGTCGTTCGCCTATGCGACCAATCCAACGGCCTATTTTCGCGGCAAATACCATATTAATAACATGATTTATCAAATAGAGTAACGCGATCTCTCCAGCTGAATATCCAAATTGCTCAACCAACAAAAAGCCGGCAAATACTACAAAAATCTGCCTTCTTGCACCACTTAAAAACGTTAACACGTAATACAGCCAATATCTTTTTCTTAATATCAGTTTTTTATGCTGCTCAACAGGTTGCTCAAATTGAGGGAATACCAACCAAACAAAAACCACCAGGAGAATCACCACAGAACCGAATAACAAATAGATCCACTGATAATCAATCTTCATATAGTCTACCATCAGCCACACACCACCAAATGACAAGATTGCAGCAGCTGCGCGATAACTCATCATCTTCCCCAAAAACCCGGCAGTTTCTGATTTATCGACCCACTGAAGCGTTAGCGATTGATTGATAGCTTCAAAGTAATGAAATCCAACCGACATCAGTACCGTGGTTAAGTACAAACCCACTACGGTTGGGAAAAAACCAGTGAGTGAAACCCCAATACCGACGAATAGAATACTGAAATACGCAAAGGTTTGTTCTTTTAAAATTAATAGTACAAAGATTACCGTAAAAGTCAGAAACCCCGGAATCTCTCGTATACTTTGCAAGATACCTATTTCCCGCCCGGTAAAAGCGACAACCTCTATGCTAAAGTTATTTAATAAAGCCATCCAGGTTGAGAAAGCCACAGGCATGGCAAAGGATAAGATAAGCAATAATATTTTGGGTTTTTTGAATTTTAAATGCATACTTCGAGTTCACTATTACATCAGTTTACTGTCAAATTCGAACTCTATTATTTGGTATTATTCAAACTAACTGAGCACAAACATTACGATCTTGACCGGAATAATCTTTAGACCCTGATATCTGAAAAAATCCTTGTTGTTCCAACATGACTAACAACTGTTCCTGCTGTTGATAACCATGCTCAAGAAACAACCAGCCACCAGGTTTAAGGCACCGTTTTGCTTCCAGGACAATGTTATTAAAGTCACTAAATCCCTGTTGTTCAGCAACCAATGCTGAGACGGGTTCAAACCGAACGTCTCCCTGCTTAAGATGAGGATCCAGACTATCAATATAAGGGGGATTTGACACTATAATATCAAACTGAGGACCATTATAACGCTGTAACCAGTTTCCTTGAATAAAATTTACACTCAGTTGATGTTTCTTTCCATTTTGCCGAGCCAGATTAATCGCATCACTAGAGAGGTCTATCCCAGAGATGGTCCAGGTGGGTTTTTCTTTTGCCAGTGCCAGTGCAATAGCGCCAGACCCTGTTCCTAAATCAACCAATTCCAGGTTTTCTAGATGTCCAAGCTTATTCAGTACCAATTCTACAAGGCATTCAGTATCCGGCCTTGGGATCAGGGTGCTTGAGTTGGTCAGCAATTCCATTGACCAAAATTCTCTGCTGCCTGTTAAATAAGCAACCGGCTCTCCCTTTAAGCGCCTGTCAATCAATTGGATATAGTCAGACTCCTGAACCTGACTAAGAGAAACTTCCGGAAACGCCATTAGGTAGGTGCGGGTTTTACCCAAAACAAATGCCAATAGCACCTGTGCATCAACTGGTTCTATTCCTGAGTCTGGATCACCCGGTAACCGCTCAAAAAAACAATCATGTGCATAACTTAAAGCCTCTGATATTCGCATCAAAGACCTTCGTTTAATGCTGCAAGCTGTTCGGCCTGGAACTCCTGCATTAGCGGCTCAACGATGGTATGTAAATCACCTTCCATAACTTCTGCAAGCTTGTATAAAGTGAGATTAATTCTATGGTCCGTTACCCGTCCCTGAGGAAAATTATAGGTTCTGATCCTTTCAGAGCGATCACCACTACCAACCAGACTTTTACGGGTAGCAGCTTGTTCTTTTGCTGCAGCTTCTTCCTGACCACTTTTTAATTTGGCAGACAATAACGATAACGCTCTGGCTTTGTTTTTATGCTGTGAGCGCTCATCCTGACATTCTACGACTAACCCTGATGGTAAGTGGGTAATTCGAATGGCTGAATCCGTTTTGTTAACATGCTGACCACCGGCTCCAGACGCTCGAAAGGTATCTATTCGCAAATCATTTTTATCGATAGAAATTTCGTCTAACTCGTTGGCTTCCGGCATTACGGCTACCGTACATGCAGATGTATGAATACGCCCCTGAGACTCAGTGGCTGGCACTCTCTGAACCCGGTGAGCACCACTTTCAAACTTTAATTGCCCATAGACCTGATTACCCACAACCCGACAAATAATTTCCTTATAGCCACCATGTTCTCCATCGTTGGCAGTAACAACCTCAAGTTTCCAACCTTTTTTCTCGGCATACTTATGATACATTCGGAACAGGTCACCTGAAAATATAGCAGCCTCATCACCTCCAGTTCCTGCTCTGATTTCCAACCAGATATTACAGTCGTCATCAGGGTTCCTGGGGATCAGTAGTCGTTGAAGCTCTTGTTCAATGGCTGGCAAAGATTCTTGCAACAGGTTCAACTCATCCTGCCCCATAACTCGCATCTCTTCATCATCATCAGATGCCAGAACCCTGGCTTCTTCCATATCCGTTAAATTTTGTCGATAAGATGAATAGGTTTCAATTATGGGTTCTAACTCTGAATATTCTTGCGAATAGCGACGAAAGCGATCCTGATCTGAAATCACTTCAGCGTTAGACAATTGTGCCGAAAGCTCTTCAAAGCGTTCATGTAGTCCATCAAGCTTACTTAAAATAGAAGATTTCATTCAGTTATTGTCATCCAGAGAAAATATTTGATTCATCCAGGTAAGTGCTTCAACTCTACCTTCAGATAATGCTTTTTTAAGATTACTGCTCGGGCGATGAGCAAATTTGTTGGCGATGCCATTTGCAAGGAACTGCAATACCTGCTCGGGGTCATCACCTTTAGCTAACTTTTTAACTGCTTTATCGAGCTCAGCCTTCTTTACAGCTTCCACCTGTTGACGGAATTGCTTAATGGTATCGACCGCATTTAACGATTTTAATACATCTTCAAAGCGACCAGTCTGAATATCTACAATATCCAGTGCCTCTACTGCAGCAGCTTCTCTCGACTTCATATTTTCATCAATAACTTCTTTCAAGTCATCAACGGTGTACAGATATACATCACCTAACTGACATACCTGCTCTTCAATATCTCTGGGGACGGCAATATCTACCATAAAGATGGGCTTGTGCTTACGCATCTTCAAAGCATCTTCAACCACACCCTTACCTAAAATGGGTAACTGACTTGCAGTGGATGAAATCACAATATCTGCCCGATGAAGATGCTCAGGAATATCACCAAGCATTATCGCTTCTGCATTAAACTCTTTAGCCAGGTCTTCGGCACGAGCGAGCGTTCTATTGGCAACAATAATTTTACTAATGCGCTTGTCACGCAAGTGGCGAGCAACCAGATCTATTGTTTCGCCGGCACCAATCAGCAAGGCTGTACACTGGCTTAAATCAGAAAAAATATGGGAACTCAGACTTACTGCAGCATAGGCAACAGACACGGCATTCTCACCAATAGCTGTTTGTGTTCTAACTTCTTTAGCCACAGCAAAGCTATGTTGAAATAATCTATTTAATTCCTGGCCGGCAGTATTACTTTCGGTAGCAATGGCATAGGAACTTTTTAACTGCCCCAGAATTTGAGGTTCACCTAATACCAGAGAATCCAGACCACTGGCAACCTTTGCTAAATGAGATACAGCATCTAATTCATGATACTGATACGCTGATTCACGCAGCTCTTCTACATCAACCTCATGGTACTCAGACAACCATTTTAAAAGGTTTTCAAAAGGAAGCTGAAAAGAGGAGTCTTCGTTTCCAACAGTGACAGCACAATATATTTCACTACGATTGCAGGTCGATACAATGACTGACTCCGTGATTTCAGGCAACCCGGCAACTATTTTATGTGCCGACGACAGCTGCTCAGGCGCAAAAGCAACCTTTTCACGAATCTTAACAGACGCTGTTTTGTGGTTTATACCAAGTGCAAGAAGTGCCATATATCAGTCAATAGAGCTCAATAGTCAATGGAAGTGTGTAATCTGGGGTTATTGTACACAAATCATATTAGCAATGTGAATCTGACGAACCTGGATTTAGTAAATAAATGCTAAAGCCAGTAAATTTAAGCTTTTTTAAACAATAAATGCTCCTAAAAGACGTTTTGTTCCGAACAATACTGGAAGGATTATTTAAATTAAGTAGAATCTACGCTAATTCTTTATCAAAACAGTCAGGTTATTCATGTCTATCATTATTAAAACACCGGAACAGATCGAAAAAATGCGTATTGCGGGTCGTCTTGCTGCTGAAGTATTGGAAATGATTCAGCCATTCGTCGTGCCAGGCGTTACCACAGGTGAATTAGACCGAATCTGTCATGACTTTATAGTAAATAAACAAAAAGCCATTCCAGCACCATTGAATTACAAGGGCTTTCCAAGATCGATATGCACTTCGGTCAATCAGGTTATTTGTCACGGTATTCCTGATAATGACAAAACTCTGAAAAAGGGCGATACCATCAATATTGATATTACCGTGATTAAAGACGGGTACCATGGCGATACCAGCATGATGTTACCGGTCGGAGAAATTGCTCCACATGCTGAAAGACTATGCCGTATTACACAAGAATGCATGTACCTTGGCATTGAGACCATTAAACCAGGTTCACACCTTGGCGACATTGGCCATGTAATCCAGAAGCATGCAGAGTCTAACTATTACTCTGTTGTTCAGGAATACTGTGGGCATGGCATCGGCGAGGGCTTCCACGAAGATCCTCAGGTATTGCATTATGGTCGTGAAAAAACCGGCATAGAACTTCAGGAAGGTATGATATTCACAGTTGAACCCATGATTAATGCCGGAAAGCGTCATTGTAAAATGCTGGGAGATGGATGGACTGTTGTCACTAAAGACAGAAAGCTATCAGCCCAATACGAACATACCTGTTTAGTCACTGCTGATGGCGTTGAAATCTTAACATTACGAGACGGAGAAACATCTCCTCTGGTCAAGTAAGCTATCTATTTTCAATCGACTCAATAATTTCAAGTCTATTCTAAAACTTCAGAAGGTTCTAATTGCACAATGAACGACGTTGTAAAGATACACTCCGACAATAGATTACTTGATATTGACCAATTCATGGGTCGACTGAAAAATGAACCCGTACTTGAAGTTTTTAAGTCTCAGGTTAAGCAACTCAATGAGACACAGTTTGAGATATTTACTAAAAATTTTACCGACGATAACATCATCAGGCACCTGGTTTACGGAAGAACCTGGGCTATAGACCAATTACTGTCTATAGCCTGGAATCAACAAACCTGGACAACCACTCATTGCTGCCTGGTCGCTGTTGGTGGCTACGGTCGTGGTGAATTACTACCCTGTTCAGATATAGACTTACTGCTGTTGTTTGAGTCAGACAAGCAAATTGAAGCCAACAAAAATGCCATCCAGGCATTTATCACCTTCCTCTGGGACATTAATCTAAATGTCGGTCACAGTGTCCGATCACCGTCTCAATGTATGAAACAGGCCAAGAATGACCTGACCGTTATTACGACCCTGATGGAACATCGTTTACTGTCTGGTGATTCATTGTTACTGCAAAAAATGAATGAAAAAATTCAACCATCAAAAATCTGGTCCAGTCGCGATTTCTTCCTGGGTAAGCGTCAAGAACAGGAAGATCGACATAATAAGTTCAATGAGACTGAATATAACCTTGAGCCTAACCTAAAGAGTTCTCCAGGAGGTCTGAGAGATATACAAACGATTGGCTGGGTGGCGAAACGGCATTATGGAGATTCAAGAAACAGAGACCTGGTTACCCGCGGATTCCTGACCGACATTGAATATCAGGCACTCAGATCTGGGCTGGCATTTTTATGGCGTTTCCGCTTTGCTTTGCACATGACGACCGGACGAGAAGAAGATCGCATTCTTTTTGACCTTCAGAGTCAGTTGGCCGTTTTATTTGACTATAAAGATAGCGATGGGAAGATGGCATTAGAATCCATGATGCAGGATTACTATCGCAGGGTCATTCGCCTAAGGTCTCTAAACGAAATGCTCTTACAGCACTTTGATGAAGTGATTATCCAAAAAGACACAACAGACCAGATTAAAGACGTTAATGAACGATTCCAGATTAGAAACGGAAGCATAGAAGCCAAACATCACTTGATCTTCAAACAGTATCCATCTGCATTAATGGAAGTCTTTGTTTTAATGGCTAAGATTCCTGAAATCAAAGGAATCAGGGCAGCGACAATTAGACTCATTAGACAACACAGATATCTGGTTGATGAAGAATTTAGAGAAAACAAAAACAATCAAAATCTGTTTATTGAGTTACTCCGAAGTGGCAAAGGCGTTTCAACCAACTTGCTACGTATGAACCGGTTTGGAATTCTTGGATTATATCTACCTGAATTCGGTCGTATTATCGGACAAATGCAGCATGACTTATTCCATATATATACCGTAGACGCACATACATTATTGGTCATTCGAAATCTACGAAAATTCAGACACCCGGGTAACACTGAAAAATACCCTTTAGCTACTGAAATTATTCGGGCTCTGCCAAAAATTGAGATTGCTTATGTGGCAGCGCTCTACCACGACATAGCCAAGGGACGAGGGGGCGACCATTCAAAATTAGGCGCTCCAGACGCAATAGCCTTCTGCGAACGTCACGGCTTATCACAAAAGGAATCGGCACAAATTGCATGGTTAGTGGAAAACCATCTATTAATGTCAATAACCGCTCAGAAAAAAGACATTTCAGATCCCTTAGTCATTCAGGAATTTGCTACCAAGGTCATCAAGCAATCCAACCTGGATTATCTGATGGTGTTAACCATTGCAGACATTAACGCTACAAACCCGACTATTTGGAATAGCTGGAAAGCCTCTCTAATGAAACAGCTATACATAGAGACACGCAGACTGTTTATCCGTGGTGAATTAGGGCCAGAAGACAGAGAGTCTCGTATAGCACAGCGCAAACAAGACGCAATGGCGTTACTACTGCAACAGGGCTTTGCCGAACAGCAGGTTTTAGATGTATGGAATAATCCGGGAGATGAATATTTCCTTCGTGAATCCGCTGAAAACATAGCATGGCATTGTAGCGAAATTTATAAATCCGGAACCGGTGTACCCCTGGCATTAATTCGTGAAATAAACGAAGAGGACTACGAAGGAGCCAGCCAAATATTCGTATATGCACCAGACCGACCTCACCTGTTTGCAGATATCGCTAAAGCTATTGAATCCGTTAATCTTAATATTCATGATGCACAAATCATGACTTCTGTCAGTTCTGACTTTTCGTTGGATACCTTTATCGTACTGGATGACGAGGGTAACTCTCTGGGTTCAAATCCTAAAAAGATCCGGCGTATTCAGGCACAACTACTCAAGGCAGTTAAAGAACCAGAAAAGATTAAATTTTCAACTCGTCATATCCCACGTCGATTAAAACATTTTAATATTCCAGCCCAGGCAAAAATGGTTAAAGATGAATTGAACGATCGTACTCAGGTTGATATTTTGACCACAGACCGCCCTGGATTGCTGGCACAAATTGGTGAGTTTTTCAGACAGCATCAAATTCGGATCCAAAACGCCCGAATTGCAACCTTTGGAGAGCGAGTCGAAGATGTCTTCTACGTGGTGAATGAACACGACCAGGCGTTAGATGCTGATTTAATCCCCAAGCTTGAGAAAGAATTGGAACTACATTTAGATAAACTGCATCAGGACTAATTTTATGATCACACTTTATGGTATTCATAACTGTGACACGGTTAAAAAGACACGAAAATGGCTAGATAATCAGGGCATTGCCTACAGATATCATGATTTCAGGAAGGACGGCTTTGAGAGGAGCCTGGCAACACACTGGAGTCAATCTGTTGAACATTCAGTATTGATCAATAAACGAAGTACCACATGGAAACAACTTTCTGAAGCACAAAAGCTAATGACTGATGGTGCCGAATTTATTGACTTGATTTTGGAGTATCCAACACTGATAAAACGACCGGTTATCGAGTCTAACTCTGAAATATTTATTGGTTACAATGAAAGCCATCTTGAAACACTAAAATAATGGGAAGAAACATGACACATTTTGCTCTGGCGATTGGCTCCTGCACTAAAAATAAAGATGATAAAATCATAGAATGTTATTATCCAGATCCAATCACTAATCCTTCAGATCAATTAATTAAAGCCTTATCTGTTGTTATCGACATTGCAGACCATAATGGTGACTATCTGGTTCCGGCCGAAAAACTTCATGAAATATCTGACGCCTTCGACAGTGCTGACCAGGCAATGTCTGCCGCATTTGCGAATACTGCTATGGACAGCGAACAACCCATTGTTTTGACTATTATTCATACCGATCAACCCTCTACGTCTATTCCCGAAGCCTTTCTAAAACTGCACCTGTTATCCCATAGAATGGTTAAGCCTCATGACGTTAATCTGGACGGCATTTTCGGACTGCTACATAACATTGCCTGGACTAACCTGGGGCCAATTGATTTACCGGAATTACAAGAATGGCAAATTGCTAACCGGCTTCGAGGACAGACACTACAGGTATTCAGTGTTGATAAGTTTCCTAAAATGGTGGACTACGTTGTGCCATCAGGTGTTCGTATTGCAGATACTTCACGAGTACGCCTGGGTGCATATTTAGGTGAAGGCACCACGATCATGCACGAAGGTTTTGTTAACTTTAATGCGGGTACAGAAGGTACCAGTATGGTTGAAGGTAGAATTACAGCAGGGGTTATGGTTTCCAAGGGATCAGATGTTGGTGGCGGTGCATCCATTATGGGTACGCTTTCAGGCGGTGGTAAGGTTGTTATATCCGTTGGTGAAAACTGTTTATTGGGGGCTAATGCCGGAGTTGGTATTTCTCTGGGAGATCGCTGTATCGTTGAAGCCGGACTCTATATCACGGCAGGAACTAAAGTCACTGTACTGGATGAATCCAGAAAGGCGATAGAAACAGTTAAAGCCAAAGAACTTTCGGGTAAGTCTGACATGTTATTCATTCGTAATTCGCAATCTGGCGCTGTTGAATGCCTAACCAATAAAACAGCTGTCGAACTAAACAGTATTTTACATTCACATAACTAAAATTATACCTTGTTTTAAGGCTGGATAAATCTTTTATCCGACCTTAAAACAAGCTAATCCTGACTTGAATCATCTTTTCAGTATTACCCCGAAAAATACCTCTTCAAATCTACAAATTAGTAGACTAGCTGATCCTAAACAAGGTATAAACCTTAGCATTATCAATATGATCCAGGTGTCGATATGTCTTGGTTCAACCACAAGTTATCGATTGAATGTACCGAAAATATTTCTTCATTTTTAAGATAAGTAAACAGGTCTATGCCATTCAATAGACCTTCATTTGTCTGAAACTAGGATTTTACGGTAATACAAACAAACAAATGACAACCCGGGCGATCACAAGGATCGTTCAAAGTATAAATCAAACAAAGTCACTCACAATTCTAACCATCAGGAGGATGCGAACTCATGAGAATCGCAGTTCCAAAAGAGTTAAATAGTCTGGAACAAAGAGTAGCGGCTTCACCAGCGAGTGTTGAAAAATTAATTAAGCTAGGTTTCGAAATAGATATCGAATCCGGTGCTGGCGCTGAAGCTAACTTTACAGACCAGGCCTTTAAAGATGCCGGAGCCAGTGTTACGCAGGATCAGGCAACCCTATACAAAAATGCCGACATACTAATCAAGGTACTGGCACCCACTGAACAGGAAATTTCTTTAATCAATTCCGGTACCACATTAATCAGCTTTATCTGGCCGGCACAAAACCCTGATCTATTAAAAACACTTTCCGAAAAATCTATTAACGTCCTGGCAATGGATTCAATTCCTCGTATATCTCGCGCTCAGAAAATGGATGCCTTATCTTCGATGGCAAACATTGCGGGTTATCGCGCTGTAGTTGAAGCTGCCCATCACTTTGGCCGATTCTTAACCGGTCAAATCACCGCAGCAGGAAAAGTACCTCCTGCAAAAGTACTGGTCATCGGTGCCGGGGTTGCAGGTCTTGCAGCCATTGGCGCTGCTAAAAGTATGGGAGCTATAGTTACCGCCTTCGACACACGTCCTGTTGTTAAGGAACAAGTCGAGTCCATGGGCGGTCAGTTCTTGACCGTTGAGATCACAGAAGACGGTTCTGGAACAGGTGGCTATGCTAAAGAAATGTCTCAGGAATTTATCGATGCAGAAATGGCTTTATTCAGAGAGCAGGCCGCTGATGTCGATATTGTTATTACAACGGCACTGATACCTGGTCGGCCAGCCCCTAAATTATGGCTTGCCGATATGGTTGAGACCATGAAAGAAGGCTCGGTCATTGTTGATCTTGCCGGTGAACAGGGTGGTAATTGTGATCTAACTCAGGCAAACGAAGTTGTAGTAGCTCATGGCGTCACCATAATCGGTTACACCAACCTGCCCTCTCGTTTACCAACACAGGCATCGACACTTTATGCACAAAACCTGGTTCATCTACTCACTGACCTGACGCCTGAAAAAGATGGTGTCATCAACATCAATATGGAAGATGAAGTCATTCGTGGGGCAACGGTCACAAAAGATGGAGAAATTTCCTGGCCACCACCAGCACCGACATTGACGGCAGCTCCTGCTGCAGCTCCTGCTGCCAAGGTAGAAGAAGTCGTGAAACCCGAGCCTAAGAAGACATCGGGTGCTCAGATTGCTCTGTATTGGTTAATCGCGGGTGCAGCATTGCTTTGGTTAGGTAAAGTCGCTCCACAGGAGTTTGTTGCTCACTTTACGGTATTCGTGTTGGCAATCTTTATTGGCTGGCAAGTTATCTGGAACGTCTCTCATTCGCTCCATACGCCGCTAATGAGTGTAACCAATGCTATTTCCGGCATAATTGTAGTGGGTGCCTTATTACAGATAAGCATCGAAGACAATACCGTGGTTACCATTCTGGCTGCTGTGAGTGTTCTTGTGGCAACGATTAACATTGCCGGGGGCTTTATGGTCACCCAGCGTATGTTAAAAATGTTTCGTAAATAAGGAGAGGATTCATGACGGGTATGATTACGATGGCCTATTTATTGGCCGCCATAATGTTTATTCTCAGCCTTTCTGGACTGAGTTCACAGGAAACAGCGAAACGCGGTAACTATTATGGTATCGCGGGCATGATTCTGGCTATTGGAGCCACCATTGCCAGCTCATCAGTACAGGCATACGGCTTGATTGCCGGCGCCATGGCTGTTGGTGCCGTTATCGGTCTTATATTGGCTCAACGTGTAGAAATGACGTCTATGCCAGAACTGGTCGCCATGTTGCACAGCTTTGTTGGCTTGGCTGCGGTACTCATTGGTTGGGGCGGTTTTATCGCACCTCCTGAGGGCATAGCAGGTGTTGAGGCTGTCATTCATAACACTGAGATCTACCTGGGTATATTTATTGGTGCAATTACCTTTAGTGGCTCCCTGGTAGCCTTCGCTAAACTGAAAGGTTTGGTTTCTGGCAACCCTCTGACATTGCCTGCACGGCACTGGCTAAATGCTATTGCTTTACTGGCATCAATTATCATGCTGGTAATTTACGCAAAAGATGGCCATTCAGACACGGCTTTCAATCTGCTAATGATTATGACGATCATCTCACTATTACTCGGCATACATCTGGTTGCTGCCATTGGTGGAGCAGATATGCCAGTCGTAGTTTCTATGCTGAACTCATATTCAGGCTGGGCTGCAGCGGCAACGGGTTTCATGTTAGGCAACGACCTGTTAATTGTTACCGGAGCCCTGGTAGGCTCCTCTGGTGCCATTCTAAGCTTGATCATGTGCCGTGGTATGAACCGGTCATTTATCAGTGTGATTATGGGCGGATTTGGAACCTCAGGCGGTGAAGTGGTTGAAGGTGATGATGGCCCTCAGGGTGACCCGTTATCTATGACTCATGAAGATGTTGCTGATGAACTGGATATGGCTGAATCTGTCATTATAGTTCCTGGCTATGGTATGGCCGTAGCCCACGCCCAGCAGGTCGTTAGTGAGTTAACGGAAATTCTACGGAAAAAAGGCAAAACAGTTCGGTTTGGTATTCACCCGGTAGCGGGAAGATTGCCTGGCCACATGAACGTATTATTGGCAGAAGCAAATGTGCCTTATGATATCGTTTTAGAGATGGACGAGCTGAATGATGATTTCCCGGAAACCGATGTTGCCCTGGTCATTGGGGCTAACGATACGGTAAACCCGGACGCAGTCGAAAAGCCATCATCTCCGATTGCAGGCATGCCTGTATTGGAAGTTTGGAAGGCAAAGCGCTGCGTGGTCATGAAACGTTCGATGGCCAGTGGTTACGCTGGTGTCGCCAACCCACTGTTCTTCAAAGAAAACAGCCGCATGTTATTTGGTGACGCGAAAGATAGCGTTCAAGACATCATAAAACATCTGCCATAAGCTTACATTGTTAAAAAGAGACCTGATCAGGTCTCTTTTTTTTGCCTGGAATTAAGACAGGCCCTTAATCCAATATATAAAACAGGTTCACTTATTTGTAAGAGTAGGCGTCAGCCTACGATATCGGATTATCATTGGGCCATTTTTGCAATTTTAACCAAGATATCAGAGGCGCAACACCTGAAGCCTTACTTGATCAAATGAACGACACAACCGGCAGCTCTGCAGGAGTTCCTGCCTGTGGTCTGAAAAAAGTATGATCCTTTTTGTTCATTTACATCTATTCAAGAAATTTCGTATTATTTAAATATTGAGTATCCTCTACACAAAAATCCATTTCGCTTCGTCATTTTACATTCGGCGTAATGGTATAGAGTACAGTCTGAACCTGAGTGTTATCATATCACTACAAAACTATCTGGTAATAAGAATATTCCATGAACTTTCTTGCCCATTTATATTTAGCATCAAAAACTAATCATTCACTGGTAGGGAGTATTTTGCCTGACCTTTGTAAACCTAACGAATGGCGGACTCTCAATAGCGATATTATTCAGGGTTGTTTAATGCATCAACGTGTCGACAAGCTCACAGATACACACCCATCTTTTATCCGATTAAAAAACACCATTAGTAAAGAGCGACGTCGATTCGCCGGAATAATTTTAGATGTTGCCTTTGACCATATCCTTGCTAAAAACTGGGATCAATGGCATCAGCATCCACTGACAGTATTCACTCAAATCTGTAATAGAAAATTGTCCTCTGAGGCTCCCGTACTCTCAGATCATAGCCAAAAAGTCATTAATGCTATGGTCTATGGAAACTGGCTAGATAGCTATCAGCATATCGAAGGAATCGCACAGGCATTTTCAGGATTATCACGACGATTTAGATTCGAAAACCCATTAGCTGGATCAGAGGAAGAACTCATAAATAATCTGGAACATTGGAGCTACGAATTTAATATCATCATGAGTGACCTAATCATTCACGACTATTCTGAATTGTGCTAGCCACACCAGGACTTGCCTAGACATCAAAACGTAAATCTTCCGGAATATCAAAATCAGGGAGGTCACCCGGTTTTTGAGCATAACCACTTTGATATTGATTGAGCTGAAAAATATATGCAAGAATCTGCGCGACTGCCATATATAGCCCTTCGGGAATCTCTTGCCCAATTTCTGTGAAATGATAAATAGATCGCGCTAAGGGAGGTGATTGCACAATAGGTATATTGTATTCTTTCGCTATTTCTTTAATCTTTTCCGCCACCAAATCAGTACCCTTACCCAGTAAAACGGGGGCTGGCATTTCGTTCGGTGTATATTTTAAGGCGACAGCGAAATGATCCGGGTTGGTAATAATAACGTCAGCATCTGGAACCTGACTCATCATCTTCCGCTGTGATACTTCACGCTGAAGTTGGCGAACTCGTGCTTTAACCTCAGGTTTACCTTCGGTGTTTTTATATTCGTCTTTAACTTCCTGAAGCGTCATCTTCATTTTTTTATTATGTGAATATAATTGAAAGGGTACATCGATGGCGGCAATAACCAGTGTCGAACAACAAATGAAAAAAATCGACCAGAATAGAATACTGGTTACATGCTCCATGCCCTGAAAAACATCTTCACGTACAATCCAGCGAATATCATTAAACTGAGATATGATCACCAGAATAGCCCCAATACCAACCACTAGAACCTTGGCCCAGGCTTTCAGAAGCTCAACCAGTGCATGAGTGGATACCATTTTTTTCAGGCCACTCAAGGGATTCATCTTACTAAATTTGGGGCTAATAGATTTAGCACTAAAGTTCCAACCACTAACCAATATAGGTCCAGCGATCGCTGCAATCAGCAAAACCGTGAATAAGGGGATCAGGCTTATAAAACCTTCCATTGCAGAATGATTCAAGTGAGCAAGCATCAGATTTTTATCGATAGCGGCTTGTCGGTCAAACTGAAAATTGAACTTTGCTATTTGTGTTACTTTTAACACCATTATAGGACCAAAAGCGATGACCGACAGAACTGACGCAATTAATACAACAGAGGTTGATAGATCTTTCGAGCGCGGCAACTGGCCTTCTTCTCGGGACTTCTCGAGTTTTTTCGCCGTGGGTTCTTCTGATTTTTCCTGTGCGCTATCTTCTTCTGCCATCACATCACCCGTTATAGTGGAATATTGACCACTGATTTCATCATATCAGTAAGACCTGCCATTGCTGTGTGTATGGTTGCTAATACTCCATTAAAACTTAGCCAGAGAACGAACAAACCCATTAACATGGTCATGGGAAAACCCAATGAAAAAATATTCATTGAAGGTGCGGCTCTATTCATAATGCCAAAGGATATGTTTACGAGCAACAAGGAGCCAATAGCTGGTAAAGCAATGGATATTGCTGAAGCGAACATCCAGCGGCCCCATAAAGTCAGGGCAAAAAACGACTCGGTCATCAACCCGGTTTGACCCACAGGCATAGTATAAAAGCTTTCAATGAGTACCTCGAACACCACCAGGTGCCCGTTAATGGCCAGAAACAGCAGCGTTACCAGGGTTAGATACCACTGGGCTAATACCGTAACCGATATACCATTTGCAGGGTCCATCATTGACGCATAACCCAGGCCCATCTGCATAGCGATCGACTGACCAGCTAATACGAACACCTGAAATAACGTCATCACCAAAAAGCCCAGTGCAACGCCAATAACTAATTGATGAACAACCACCACAGCAGATGCCAAACTCACTGCTTCAATATCAGGCATAGGAGGTAACATGGGCGCGATTAAAAATGTTACTGTCACTCCCAGTAAGATTCTAACGCGCTGAGGAACATTCCGGGCACCAAATAAGGGTGCAATCATGAAAAAGGCAAGGATACGATACAGTGGCCAGACGTAATGATTAATCCAACTACTAATTTGCGCATCCGTTATTTCGATCATAATGGTCGTTAACCGATAATGTAAGGCATATCGACATAGATACGCTCAACATAATCCAAAATAGTTCTGACGATCCACGGGCCAGCAATTATGATCATGCCAATGGTTACAACAAAACGTGGTAAAAAACTCAGTGTCTGTTCATTAATTTGCGTTGCAGCTTGAAACGTGGCTACAACCAGTCCCACTAATAAGCTAGGTAAAACAATAACCAAAACTACCAGCAAAACAATAAACAAAGCTTCTCGAAACAAATCCCCTATAAAAATGATATCCATAACTAGACTCCAAAACTTGATGCTAATGAACCCATAAGCAATGCCCAACCATCGACCAACACAAACATCATAATTTTAAATGGCAGTGAAATAATAATAGGTGACAACATCATCATGCCCATTGCCATTAATATAGATGCAATAATCAGATCGATAATTAAAAAAGGAATAAATATCAAAAAACCAATCTGAAACGCTGTTTTCAATTCTGAGGTAACAAAGGCTGGCATCAGAATATTCAAAGGAACATCCATTGGCTCTGCGTATTCTCCCTGTTTGCCCGCTATTCGTACGAATAGGTCAAGATCAGTTTCTCTGACCTGACCAATCATAAACTCTTTAAAAGGTACAATAGCAGTGTTGAGAGCATCGAGAGGCAACATTTCTTCGGCTAAATAGGGTTGTAGTGCAGATTTGTTAACTTCATCCAGTACCGGAGTCATGATAAAAAATGTCAAAAATAACGCTAATCCGATCAGCATTTGATTCGAGGGTGTCTGCTGCAAACCTAACGCCTGGCGCAGGATAGCAAATACAATAATGATTCGAGTGAAGGAAGTCATCAGCATTAAAATGGCAGGTATGAAGGTAAAGGCCGTCATAATCGCCAGGATCTGAATGGTTACCGTATACTCACCATTACCGTTTTCGTCCTGAGTAAAGGTAATTGCAGGAATGCCCGTACCCCCTTCAGCAGCTTGTGCAATTTGGGGACTCATACTCAATGCGAATAATATTGCAAAGAATGGAATTATTCTTTTGACGATTTGCCAGATTCTTGCCACTGGTCTGAGCCTCTCAACAGTGATTTTAATTTATTAGAAAAGGGGCTGGATACTGTGACGGGGTCAACAACCGGTACATCATCGAACTCTTTAAGCAAACTGATTTGATGTGGAGTGACACCTAATAACAAATATTGGCCATTAATTTCGACCACGACCAGTTTTTCCTTCACACCCAAGCTGGACACTGATTGTACTTTAATTAGGTTATTATTAAAGCCGACTCTGCTACTTATCCGTTTCAACAGCCAGGCACTGACCAAAATAAGAGAAATGATCACCAGCATGGCAAGTATCATACCGGTAATATCTACACTGGGTGCAGTTGTATTCATGGTGGTTAACTCTAACGTAAACGATTAATGCGTTCCTGTTGGCTAACAACATCAGTCAACCGGATACCAAATTTTTCGTTCACCATAACAACTTCACCATGAGCAATCAATGTGCCATTCACCAACACATCTAAAGGCTCACCTGCTAATCGATCCAATTCAATCACTGAACCCTGGTTAAGCTGCAACAGGTTTCTAATTGGAATCTGGGTATTACCCACTTCCATCGATATAGAGACTGGTATATCAAGAATGACATCCAAATCCGGTGAATTTTCACCTGATATAGAATCATCTCTTAATCGTTCAAGAGGTGCTGCCATTGGTTCATTATCTGGAATATCACCATCGGCTTCTGGCACATCTCCAGCTTCTTCCATCGCTGCAGCCCACTCATCTGCCAAATCAGCATCCTCACTTTCTCCTGACACTTCATTAACCAGTTGGTCTACATCGATCCCACCATCTTCAGACATTTCATCTGCTGGAATATCATCATCTGCCATTATTTACTCCTTGCTTAATTCCACGAATCTGCAGAGCCAAATCATTATTATCCGCTTTGGTTCTATGTATTGAACTCACCATTTTTAATGCGTATCTCTCATCAGACTGACCCACTTTGGCGTTAAAAACAGGTACCAAATTAGCTTTCATTACCGTCGTTTCTGGTAGTTCAATCGGAATAATATCCCCTGGCTGCAAATCAACTAAATCTCTCAATTTTATTTCATGTTCAACGATGGTGGCATTTACCGGTACCTTAGCGTTGAGAATATCTCTCTGTAATGATTGAATCCAACGTTCATCGACATCATCGACATCAGATTGCACACCCGCATCCAGAACTTCACGCATAGGCTCAATCATCGAATAGGGGAAAGCGACGTGAAGATCACCGCCACCACCATCCAATTCGATATGAAAACTACTAACCACAACAACTTCAGAAGGGCTCACAATATTAGCCATGGCAGGATTCACCTCAGAAGACATATATTCAAAATCAATATCCATTATGGCACCCCAGGCTTCTTTCATATCAACGAAAATCTGCGATAAAACCATCTGTACGACCCGAATTTCAGTAGGTGTAAATTCTCGTCCTTCAATTTTAGCGTGACGTCCGTCACCACCAAAAAAATTATCAACTAACTTAAAAACCAACTTGGCGTCAAAAATAAAAAGAGCGGTACCTCTAAGCGGTCGTACTTTAACCAAATTTAAACTCGTGGGTACATACAGAGTATGAATATATTCACCAAACTTTAATATCTGAATACCACCACTGGCAACGTCCGCACTTCGACGTAGAAAATTAAACATGCTAATTCGGGTATAGCGGGCAAATCGCTCATTAATCATTTCGAGCGTTGGCATTCGGCCACGAACAATTCTGTCCTGACTGGTAATGTCATAGGTACGAATGCCGTCTTCACCAGAGGCAGACTCCTCTTCTACAGCACCGTCATCAATACCGTGTAAAAGCGCATCAATCTCGTCTTGTGACAATAAGTCTTGCACAGCTTACCCCTTATACATTATTGAATGACAAATGAGCGGAACAACACACGCTCGATACCCGGTTTACCAATCAACTCAACGAGGGTCTGTTGAATATTTGAGGTCATATCCAAAGCTAATTGTTCACGCCCCTTATCTGTTCGTAACACGTCATAACTTTGTTTGCTAAGTAACTGAATCAGATTATTTCTTATCAAAGGTAAGTGTTCAGACACAGCATCAATCGTAATCTGATCTCGCGACAACACAGATATTTCGGTTAATAGAAAGCGTTGTCTACCACTACCCTTATAGTTAATGACAAACTCGGGCTCAATCGAAAAGTACAATGCCATTCCGCTACCGCCAGCGCTACCAGCAGCATTTTCAGACATATCACTACCCATCTGCCCCTCAGTAACCATCTGTTCAGACGCTGCAATAACATCCTCTTCAGAGGGTGCACTACTTTTAGTCAGAAACCAGGTAACACCAGCAGACAAACCTGCAATAAGGGCTACGCCAACACCAATGAGGACCATGCGAATAATACGGCTCTTCTTGTCATTATCTTCAACAATGTCTTCTTCTAGCAAATCATTCTGCTCTGTCATGTTTTGGTTCCTGATTCAATCATTAATATTGTCAGTAATTCAGACGACACTATGTGGCCGGCTACATATCTGTCACTGTAAAGCTCCAAGCGTCAGAAATCTATCTTTCACGGACTAACAAGAGTAAATAAGCAAATATTAAGCCAACAAACAATCATTGCAGAGCTGACAATTTGCAACTGACCTATACATAGTGATCAACCATTCCGAGGCTAATCTGTTCTACCGGCTCCTCGTCACCTTCAACTCCATCTCCTTCTGATTCATTCGAGCCCCGTCCATCAGAAAATATAGGAGATTCCTGCTCTTTACGGTCAGATATATCGACGTCAACCTGCCCTAATCCTTGCTCTTCTAACATCTGTCTTAGTCTTGGGCTTTCTGCTTCCAGTACCTCCCTAACCTGAGCATGCTGACTCACGAAGGTTATTTGTGTTTGCTGGTCTTGCCCCATCGTAATCTTAACCTCCATTAAACCCAAATTTGGAGGGTCCAATCGAATATTAGCTACTTTCATATTTCTACTGACCATCATCATCATGCGGTCACCAATAGATTTAGCCCAGTCAGCGTGACCGACAGGTTGACGCACAGGAATTTCTACAATCTTTTTCGCAACGTCAACTCTCTGTAACACCTGTTGCTTAAAGTCTTGTTCATGATCACCAGAATCTTTGAGTGCTAACTGCTCCAGTGTTAATTTCTCACCTTGTCCCATCTGCATACTTTGTTCTCCGGAAAACTGCTTGATGCGCTCACTAATCATAGAACGGTCGGATTCCGGAGATGTCTTACTTGCTTCACCCTGTATGGTATTTTTAATCTCACCCGCAGCTCCTGGCGTGGGTGACACTTTTTCCGTGTCTGGCTTCGCTGTTGTATTGACAGCGACTAAAGCCGCTGCATCGTCACTGATTCCATCCGATGAACCTGTTTCATCAAAATTTGCTTTTTCTAATGAATCATCCTTCTCTGGATTTTGCTCTTTTTGTGAACCGGTGTTGTTTTCATTTGCAGCCATTAAGGTTTCAGACTCTTCCGTGAAAGCAGACTCATCATCTACCGTTTCTTCAGATTCCTCACTATTTAACACAACATTTTGTTTTATTGGGGTAATATCCGCATCATCAGCTAATGTCATTGTAAGATCAGGTTCTGATTTTAATGCTGATTCTGGTTTTTGCTCCAAAGCCACGGAGTCAACATCAATTACTGCGGTGTCTTTTGGGCCAAGAGTATCTCTCAACGGCTGAGATTCGAACTCTTCATTATTGGGTAATTCATTCCCATCTATCTTCGTTGCCAGGTCACTTTCCTCATCGAAGGCCGACACCAAAGGCTCTGTCTTACTCATATTATCGCTATCCAGAACTGTCTCTAGCTCCATAGAGTCGAATGTTAACTTTGTTTCATCCAAATACTCATGTTCTGACGAAACTAATTCTTCTGTTGAATCATTAGAAACCTCCTTTGAGTCCATAACTGGATTGAGCGAATCACTTAAGATAATCGACTCTTCTGACAAACCTGCCAAATTTGTCTTATTACTATCCGTACTAACGTCAGTCTGTATTGGCTCTTCATTAACTGAGACGTCTTTTAGATCCTTACCCTGTTTAACATTGATGGAATCTATAGAAAACCCTTTATGAACCAAGCCAGGACCTATGAAATTATCGCCCTTTACCGAGTCCACTATCATGGAAGACTCAGCCTTTACTACATCTGGTTTCTCAACCCGATCAAGTTTACTATTAGTCGCTAAATGTGCTCGTTCAGCCGGCAACGTTTGTCCCTTTTTGAGATCAGACCTTGCCGCTTTATCCTGTTTGGCGTACCACTCCTGAAACGAGTTACGCTCCTGAACTCCAGGTTTTTCTCGCCCATATTCACCCCTATTAGAGATTTTAGCATCAATATTGGTCATTTTATCAGCACGTTTCTCTGGAGCAGGCATTTTCATTAAAGTTGGATGCAACATATTCCATCTCTTATATTTAAATTCATAAAAGTAAATTGCAACCATCAGGCCAACTTGAAGATTTGATCGCTATATTAAGTGCAAGCTAAGGAAGTTTAGAGATAAGGACCATACAAAATGAAGCATTGAAAAGTAACACTTGCAACTTTAAAGCACCACTAGAAAGGGGTCGGGTTTTACCAGCGAATCTTTAAACAGAGACCAGTGAAGGAAAGCTTATCAATGGCATTAATAATTTCAAACAACCCATAACCCCACAGACCAGGACTTTAAAAGCGAGAAATGGCTTAATAGAATTTCAGGAAGTCTTTAATTGGCCTAATACCACCTTTACATCAATCAGGCTTGCTTCTAACTGCACAATGATTTTATCCAGGTCTGCCGTTTGGTTGTTCTTAATATCTGTTTCGATTCGCTGGCAAAGTGACGCCATTTCCTGAGCACCCATGTTTAAGCTGGCACCTTTTAAACTATGGATAACCCTGGATAGTTCTGCTAAATGATTTTTCTCATAATTGTGACGAACAGAAGAAACTTTGGCAATAGCGTCTTCTTCGAAAGTTGCAACCAGAACATGAAAGTTATCTCCCAATAAATGTTCCAGCTGTTTTACTGTCTTTTGATCTATGACTTGCTTTTCCATAGCTTTAAGTCCTTTTTTAAAATGAGCTAATTAGGTCCCATGACACCATTAAAATCATATTGATACCGTATCAGACCAGCTGATTTGTGCAATAACTTTTCGTCCATTATCCTTAAATACTAGAGAGTCTGTAATACGCATTAACAGAGGTAATCCATTTCCAGAAAATTGATTCTGTCTCTTTACATCGAATAATATTTGCTTAAAATCAAAACCTGCGCCTGTATCTTCACATGACAAAGTCAGGATCCCACCATTAGCCACCACCCTGTGATTAAACTTTAAAATGACCTCTCCTTGCGTTAACTCCTGAAGTCGCTTTTCACGCACATTAAAATACTGACTAAATCCTTCAGAACTATCACGCATGGTTGAGTCCATCTGCAACAAACCATGATCCACGGCATTGGAATACAGTTCAGCGATAAGCGTATACAGGAGGCTATTGATCGAATTCAGGCCCTGTACCTCCATTAAAGACTTGTGAAGAAAGGGTACAGGATCATAATGTCTGATACTTGAAGCTTGCATACGATATTCCATTGACCAATCCTGACTACCCTGAGCACTGGTCTCGTTAGGCTCAGGGACCAATTGGGTTATCAAGCCCTGGTGTTCAGGCTCCTTCATCGTCACAGACAACAGAGTCAAATCATCTTTCCTCTCTTTAGCTCCCACAAACTGGTCCAGAGCGGCTAAAAGCAAACCGAAGATATTTTCAGTGTCATTACTGCCTTCAAATACATCCATGACACGTTTTTCGCCAAATAGTTCGTCCTGTTCATTCATAGCTTCATGTAAGCCATCTGACCATAGGAATAACTGATCACCAATATCCATATCCCGAGTATAAATATCGAGAGTAAATTGTTGGCTCCCTAATATGCCAAGCGGCAGGTTTCTGGATTCCAGAACTTCGCGCTCTGATGAATGTGCCTTGCAGAGCACAATATCGGGAAGTCCTCCCAACCAAATATTAACTTTCTTATTGTGGTTATCCATTTCAACCATTGCGCCGGCACAAAAAAAATTAACAGGAAGATAACGGTATAATTTTTCATTCATCTCGCGAATAATGTCCGTTAACTGGTACCCTCTGGCTGTCATCCCATAAAAAACATCGGCTAGCGGCATGGTACCAATTGCGGCAGAAAGTCCATGTCCGGTAAAATCTCCAATAAAACAATTAAGCCCACCGTCTGGTCGAGTCGCAACTAATAGACTGTCGCCATTAAATACAGATTTTGGGGATAACACGTACCGTATCTCTGGACGGTCAAGTTGCCCATAATGAGCGACCTTATCAAATATTGACTTGGCAACTTGTTGCTCCATTTGCATATTCTGGTTGTGAATATGCAATTGTTTATGCATATCCCGAACGCGCAATGCCGCACTAATTTTAGCTTTCAAAATCACCGGATTATAAGGTTTGGACAGGAAATCATCTCCTCCGGCCTCAAGGCAAGCAGCCAAAGAATCAGGATCATGGAGTGAGGTTAAAAATATGATGGGTACCAGTGCACTACCTGCATCTTCTTTTATCGCTTTGGCAGCGTCCATACCTCCCAGGCGAGGCATTATGACATCCATCAGAATTATATCAGGCTTACCTTTTTTATACTGTCGTATAGCCTCGACACCATCTTTAGCGGTGAGCACCTGATAACCTTCTTGTGAAACAATGGTATCCAAAATTAACCGATCGGTTGCATTATCATCTGCTATTAATACAACCAGTTTATGGGAAGAAGCTGTCATTCAATTTACGCAATTTCAAATAACTGATGAAAATTTGATATTTTTAGAATTTTTAGAATATTCGCATTTGCATTAACCACTTTCACATCTGACGTATCTCCGCCGGCATGATCTCTCAAAAGTAACATCATACCCAAAGCTGAACTATCCATATATTGAGTCGTCTGTAGATCGATAATATAAGAGACTGTGGACTCTGGGATATCCTGATACTGCTGTCGAAATATCTGATGACTTCCGAAATTAAATTTCTCACCAATGGTGATGGTTAGGGTTGTTCCATCTTCTGATAGCCTGGATGATATTGCCATAAATCTATCCCTCCTCTTTTATAACCCTGAACACAAGAATTAGCTTTAATAATAGCATGTCACAACTAACTGAAAGAATCCCAAGTTATTTTTGAGCCATCATTTGATTCACCAGATCGTCAATTTCTTTTTGATCTTTCTTTTCTTGCTCAACCAGCTCCTCCATTCTAATATTATCGATCAAGCCACTCATACTTTTCTTTTTAATGTTAATTTGCTGCCATTTTTTAGTAACCATCATGACTTGCTCCTGCGCCCGGTTAACCGCACGTTGCTGCTGTACGATAACAGACTCCAGCTGGCCAATAAAAAACTGATAATTCTGCCACTGTGCTCCAGACACACCTTTCTGGCTTTTAGCCGTTAAATCATCCTGGTAAGAAACCAGGTAATCTTCTAACTCAGACTGTTTTTTTTCTTCTCCCGCCAATTGTTGACGGGCAATCCCTAAGGCTTGTGCCATCTGTTGTTCTTGCTTAGCGATTAATCTCTCAACTACAGATAGACGTTCAGACCGTTTCATCACGCTCGCCGCTCTTAACTATTAAATATATCATATGGGTATATCCATTGATGAAAGCCTCACTACTTGAAACACCTAGGGTGTTCGAGCCTGTGCTTTCTGTCGTAAAGGAGATTTGGGTTTTCGGTCCCCAGCCGCTGGTACATTAGCATTTAAACCCAACTGTAGGAGTTGCGCCTGACACTCATCATAGTGTACGGCATTCTGCGTTGTTTGCTGAAGAAACTTTTGCATGTGAGGAAAACGCTCTACAGAGCGATCCAGCTCGGGATCTGTACCCGATTGATATGCTCCAATACTGATCAAATCTTTATTCTGCTGATAACGAGAAAACATTTGTTTAAATTTTTGTGCATTTTGAAGATTTTCAGCAGATACGACCTGCGGCATAGCACGCGAAATGGAAGCTTCAATATCAATCGCCGGATAGTGACCCTCTTCAGCCAGTCTTCGGCTTAAAACAACATGTCCATCCAGAATAGCCCGACAAGCATCCGCTACAGGATCTTGCTGATCATCACCCTCAGTTAATACTGTATAAAAGGCAGTAATTGACCCCCCACCTTCTGCCGCGTTACCAGCTCTTTCAACAAGTTGAGGGATCTTGGCAAAAACAGATGGTGGATAACCCTTTGTCGCAGGTGGCTCACCGGTTGCCAATGCAATTTCACGCTGAGCCTGAGCAAAACGCGTTAAAGAATCCATCAACAACAATACATTTTTGCCCTGCTCGCGAAAGTGCTCTGCGATAGCAGTAGCATATTGAGCAGCCCTTAAACGCATCAATTGAGAATCATCAGCGGGTGCCGCGACTACTACCGAACGGGACAGACCCTCCTCGCCCAAAATATCTTCAATAAATTCTTTGACTTCACGGCCTCGCTCACCAATAAGTCCGACCACAATAATATCGGCGGTGGTAAATCGAGTCATCATTCCCAAGAGTACACTCTTACCAACACCCGACCCCGCAAAAAGACCTAACCGCTGACCCTGCCCTACGGTTAACAATGAATTAATAGCTTTAATGCCAACATCCAGCGGCTCACGAATCGGTTTTCTGTGCAAGGGGTTAATGGTATCGCCATTCAGGGATTTTAACACACGACAGTGTAAGACCCCCTTGCCATCAATGGGCTCGCCAAAGCCGTTAACCACACGTCCCAAGAGTTCATCACCAATGACTAACTGATCTTCATTTTCAACTGGAGTAACCCGAGCACCCGCCTTTAATCCAACAACCTTGGATACCGGCATAAGATAGATTCGCTCACCTTCGAAGCCAACAACTTCAGCTTCAATATGATTATCTTCATCTCCAACGATACAACGGGATCCAATACTGACATTACATCCGACCGCTTCAAGCGTTAACCCCACCATTCTAGTGAGGCGACCCGAAACCGTTACCGGACATTCGTCAGGTATTAGTTTCTCCATCTGTTGCAAGCGCTGCGTCAGAGTTTTCCGGGGAGTTTCATCCAGAATTTTCGGCAACGTCTGGTCGGGAGATGTTGGATTCTGTGGTGTCTGAGGGTTGCTCAATATTTTCTTCCCACTGTGCATTATGACTGGATTCTATTTCTGGCGTTATGGCGTCTGAATTCAATGACTCTGATATTTCTGAAGCTAATGGGGCATCGTCAAAATCAGAGTCTGGGTTAGGTTCTGTTGAATTGGAATCCAAGCTGTCTTTAGTTGACTCTCTACCAGGCTGAAGAGTCGGTTCAATTCGATCAATTGATTCTGACTCCTGAAATAACTCAGGCTGCACTAAAGGTTCGGAAATTTGAGCAATTAGTGCATCCGGGTTTAACTCTGCTTCTTCCAGAACCGCTGCCATTTGAGCTCTGAATCTATGCTCCAAACTATAGTCAATTAAACTCTGATCAGACAATACCTTACATCCACCGACACTTAAATTGGTATTGGTTTCAATCTTCCAGTTACCCTCTGAACGATCAGCCAGATCACGAACCATTTCAAAATGTTGAGGAGTCACTTGAATGCGAATTCTTTGACTGGCTTCCGGTAAAGCTAATACCGCTTTTTTGACGATTGCCTGGATAATTTCGGGACGCTTTTCAAGTTCAGTAAGGATTAAACTTTGACTCAGCTGGCAAATCATCGCAACCAGGGTTTTTTCCCAGTCAGCTTGTTCTACTTTGACCTGTTTATCTAATTGAAGCAGTAACTCGGCAAATGCTAATCTAAGCTGATCAAGCTCTTGTTCTGCCAGGGTGTGACCCGCTTCAATACCGGATTGTTTTCCCGCTTCAAATCCTTCAACTTTGCCCTCGTCAATACCCTGCTGTTTTCCGGCAAGTCGGCCTTCTTCGAGTCCCTGTTCAAATCCCTGAGTATGACCGTCGATTTTACCTTCCTGAAAGGCATCAGAACGTATTTTTTCTAACTCAGCGGCGGTAGGGTAATTTATTTCAGGGGCCACTGGCTGCTCTATTTTACTGTCTTTGGCGACTGTTTGATTCTGTGTAATCAAATTCCCCTGGTTGTCCCATTCAGGTAAAAGCCAGCGCTCTACATCTGCTGATCTGATACCTGTAATTTTGTCTTTCTTTTCATTTGTCATAAAGGGACTCTCTCAAGGCGTTAAAGCATTGCCTCGCCACTGGCTCCCAGAATAATTTCACCGGCATCAGACATCCTGCGAGCAATAGAAAGAATTTCCTTCTGAGCAATCTCGACATCCGTTAACTTAACAGGTCCCATGGACTCCATATCATCTCGCAACAATTCTGCAGCTCGTTTAGACATATTGGTAAGAATTTTTTCCGACAAATTCTGATCCGCGCCACGCAATGCAACTTTAAGCATATCGGTAGAAACCTCACGTAGTAATGTCTGAATTCCCCGATCATCGACATCTGACAGATTATCAAATACAAACATCAGATCAGAGATTTCTTCGCCCAGATCTTCATCGACCTCTTTGATACCATCCATAATTTCTGCTTCAACACTGGATTCAAGGAAGTTCATAATTTCTGCAGCCGTCTTCACACCGCCCAATGTTTGCTGTTGTGAGCCTGAGCTTGCAGCAAACTGTTTCTCAAGAATACTATTCAATTCAGCTAGTGCCGATGGTTGCACGGTATCTAAAGACGCAACACGCATAACAAGATCCAGCCGAACTTTCTCCTGAAAATAGGTCAAGATTTCGGCTGATAAGTCGGGTTCGAGATAGGCAATAACTATCGTTTGAATTTGTGGGTGTTCATTTCGAATTAAATCAGCAACCGCTCGAGGTTCCATCCATTTCAAGGTATCGAGACCCGTCGTGTTGCCACCTAATAAAATTCGGTCAATCAGACCAGATGCTTTATCTGAACCTAAAGCATGGGTTAGCATATTTCTAATGTATTCGTCAGAACCAATACCCAGGCTGGTTTTACCACCAAGCTCATTCATAAACATGGTCACAACACCCTCAACCTGCTCCTGAGTGACATTGCCCATAGAAGTCATAGCCGTACCTACTTTTTGAACTTCTTTGGGTCCCAGGTGTCGCAGCACTTCTGCAGCATCCTGCTCTCCAATAGTCATAAGGAGAATAGCCGCCCAATCAACCTTACGGATGTTATCCAATGCCCGTTTGGCGTCAACCAACCCTCCCCCGGCGTTAGCGGGTAAATTTGTTTGTTCAGTCATTTGTCATTATCCAATCCTGAAATACTATCGCAACCCGACCTGGGTCTTCGGCAATTAGACCACGAATGGCATCCAGTTGTCTTTCAAAGCCCTCAGATGCACCGGGTAAAGAATATTCATCCGCACCACTAAGTGTCACCTTGTCATCAGAAATTGCATCTTCATCAACATCTAACAAGTCCAAGCTATCTTCAGTTTCTTCTTCATTGCCCTGATCCATAAGATTCTTCAAAGCAGGTCTGAAAACTCCAAATATCAATATTAATACAAAGATACCGGCTAACACCTGTTTCGCAATTTCCCAAAACCAGGGCTGTGTCCAAAATGGAGGTTCTTCGATAACGTCTTCAGTAGCCATAAAGCGCGAGTTAATCACATTAACACTATCGCCTCGACTCGCATCAAAGCCTACCGCATCCTGTACTAAAATTCGCAGTCTGTCTAATTCATCCTGGGTCCAGGTCTGTTCAATGGCTTCACCATCGGCATTAACGAGAGCCAGGTCATCTACAACAACGGCTACAGTCAGACGACGCACCCGACCCTGCTGATGAACAGTATAGCTAAGAGTTCTATCAACTTCGTAATTTCTTGTCGCTTCATCACGCTTGGTAGTTGGAGGCTGCTGGGGTGTACCTGTACCATCACCTGTTTCTTCAGGTGCTATGGCATTGCCCGGCGGTTGATTCGTCAATGCTCCCGGGATTCCGCCTACATTTTCGCCAATCTTTTCTTCTGACAAAACCTGCTCGGATCTCAACGCTATGAGGTCAGGATTAAATAATTCTTCTGTTTGTTCAACGGCTGTAAAATCGACATCCGCTGATACTTCGGCTCTGAATCCATCACTTCCGATAATGGGCTCCAAAATCGAATTAATTCGACGCGCCATCGACTCTTCAATTTTGCGGGTAAACTCAAACTGCTTGTCATTTTGAGACGCCTCAGGGTCTTCATCAAAATCACTTAATAAACGTCCCCGCTGATCAACAATAGTAACGTTATCCGGACTCAATTCTTCGATACTGGTTGCTACCAGGTTAGTGATAGCCTTTACATGGTCTTTTTCCAGAGCCCCACCAGGATACAGTTCGACAAAAACCGATGCCGAAGGTGTTCTGCGGTCATTAACAAAAACACTCCTCTTAGGAATAGCCAGATGAACACGAGAACTCCTAATTTGATTAATACTGGAAATAGTTCTCGTTAACTCGCCTTCCAAGCTACGACGATAACGGGCATTTTCCATAAACTGACTGGTTCCCAGAGCCTGCTCCTGATCCAGCAACTCAAAACCCATAGCTCCATCAACCGATAAATCCGCGCCAGCAACAGCGAGACGGGCATCATGGAGTTCGCTATCTTTAACCAGAATAACGCCAGAAACCGGATCAATGCTAAAACCAATTTTTTCAGCCTGTAACAGATTGATAATGTCTTTAGTGTTATAGCTATTATTGGCATTCATCAGGGGACTATAAGTGTCTTCCTGAGACCATAGAACAACAAACATAGCTAAAGCGACAGCGGCTGACATCCCAATCATTAATCCTACTTGTCGAGACATGGTGAGCTTTGAAAAACCAGCTAAAACCGGATGAACTTTCTTACGCTCTTCCAGTGCCTCGTCTACCTTGGGAATAAATCCTGATTCATCGCCGGCTTTACCGGTCTGATTCATAACCGATGCGCTGGAAACAGCCGTATCTGTTGTCATATTGGTATTGTTTGATGGGGCTGCGGGTACATTATCCATGATTCATCTTCACTCTAATTCTATTCTATGATTATAAAGGCATGTTCATGATGTCTTTATAGGCTTCAACCATCTTGTTTCTGACCTGTGTCATAGCCTGGAATGACACACTGGATTTTTCCAGTGCGATCATGACTTCTGGCAGATCAACATTCGGATCGCCTCGTTCATAACGATCAGAAAGCTTACTCGATTCTTTCTGATGATGATTGACGGTGTCTATTGCCGATTTAAACATTTCACCAAAGCTAGGCGGTTCATTACCCTCAACAACCTGACTGGAAGGCATTACACCTTGTGTCTGCTGAGCCTGCTGAATCGGGTTTGCTTCATTTGTCTGCGTTACCTGGTTCGATGGTAACTGCGACTTAATGGCTCGCATTTGATTCAGCACCTGATTAATGTCAACTCGTCCCGTATTCATATCTCACCTCAGTGGTTTGTCTGCTAGTCCAAGACCAGTGTTTCAGACTCGACCTTAGTTACTACCTTAACTTCAAGAAAAGCGTCAAAATTCCAACACTTTTAAAATTGATTCATGACTGACAAGTATCATGCAAATAAGAGGCCAACTTTTGCCGCACAGCAAAAAAAAGCGGCAATTATTGTTTCTGACAGAGTGGTATTTGGATAGAAAATAGCCAATCAAAGTAAAAGTGACAGTAAAGGCTTAAAACTATTTAAACCATAAACAGAAGCATATTGCTCCCATTAGAACAACCTGTTATCGCAGCAGGTCTGTGGTCTTGTGCAAACTTGTAATGAATCCTTTATAAACATCCACTGGGGTTCCTCCTTTAGTTGGAGTTCGAAAAATGATGTCACTCAGTATAGGAAGCATAAGCATGCCATGAACTTTGGAATATAACCGATACAACGGATAGAAATTCCGATACCGGGCTCGACACGGTATCGGAATTAGTAGGCTAGTATAATGGATCTATGGCTTGTATGAAAAAGCTGGCTATCATGACGGATCAATAACCGAACCAGGTTCAACCTGCCATCAAAACACGTTCAACATCAACACCCAGGTCACGGAATTTCGCCAGCTTATATCTTAGAGTTCTTGGGCTGATACCCAATTTCTCAGCCGCTAGTTTTTTACGACCTGAGCTGCCACGAATCGCATCAACAATCAGCTCTAACTCTCGCTGCTTTAAATCAGAACCCAGTTCATTAATTGAGGCAATGGTCGATTGCGCCTGCTGAGCATTTTCAATAGGGGCATACTCTGTCACTGAACGGACATCATTTTCTTCTGATACCTGAACAGAGACCGGGTTAAAATCAATGAGCTCTTCACCCACCAACCCCATGTCTACAGCGGTAATAAATTGACCTGTTTGTAAAATTAGTGATCGTTGAATCGCGTTATCCATTTCCCGAACATTACCCGGCCATAAATGGGATGTAATAATAGTCTTGGCAGTATCATCCAGACGAATGCCTGACTTACCCATTTTTTCGCAGTGCTTCTTAATCAATCGCTCGGCCAATGGTACTAAATCAAGTCGTCGCTCTCTCAATGGCTTCCACTGCAGCGGAAACACGCTGAGTCGATAATATAAATCTTCTCTGAATGTACCCTTACGAACTTCATCTAACAGATTACGGTTAGTAGTCGCTAACACACGTACATTTAATTTTATAGTTTTACGCCCGCCTATACGTTCAACCTCACGTTCCTGGAGCACCCGCAATAACTTGGCCTGCAAACCTAGATCCATTTCTGAAATTTCATCCAGAAGCAATGTACCTCCCTCAGCCTGCTCGAATTTACCCGGGGCACTATTTATAGCTCCGGTAAATGAACCCTTTTCATGACCAAAAAGTGTCGCTTCCAGCATATTCTCTGGAATAGCCGCGCAGTTAATCGCCACAAATGGTTTGGTTACGCGATTAGATTTGTCATGCAGGTACCGGGCAAGAACTTCTTTACCAGTACCACTTTCACCCGAAATTAAAATGGTAGAGTCTGTACAGGCCACTTTTCTGGCTAGCTCAAGAACTCTCTGACTACTGGGATCAACCGCTACCGGCTCATTTTGATCTTCCGTTTTGGCATGGATAAATTTAGCCAGGGTTTCAATCAGTACTGAGGGTTCAAATGGCTTCACCAAATAGTCGACCGCCCCCTGCTGCATAGCATCAACTGCTTTATTGACCGTTCCGAATGCTGTTATCAGTAGTACCGGAAGCTCAGGACGATTAGCCTTAATCCAGTCTAAGAACTGATGACCGTCCATACCCGGCATATTGACATCCGATACCACAAACTGAATTTCGCTGTTCTGAATTTTAGCAACACCTGCTTCTGCACAATCAGCTTCAATAATGTTGTAGCCGTTTAATAACAGGGTATCGCATAAAGCTTCCCGTAAGTCTTGGTCATCTTCTACAACCAGAATAGTTTGATCATTCATTTGGTATTCTCCTGAATATCCATAACAGGCAGAGAAAGAGTAAATATGCTGCCTTCACTAGTTTGACTTACCACATCCAAGTTCCCCTTGTGAGCCTTGGCCACCGCATTCACAACAGGTAAGCCCAGTCCGGTTCCATGAGATTTAGTGGTATAAAATGGTTCGGTTATTTGAGTCTGTGTGTCAGCCGGAATCCCCGGACCGTTATCGCACACTGAAATTAAAAGTTGTTGATCCCTACAGGCAATTTTCACCCATATTTCCGCAACGCCTGGTGCACAGGATTCAATAGCGTTGTTAATTAAATTTAAAATGGCGCCAGTCAGAGCATCCTTATTACACAGCAATATTTCACCCTGAGACTCGTTAGTAAAACTAATTTTGCTACCTGATGATCGTATTACCGCTTCACTAAGTTGTTGTATTTCAACAATCAACTCTTCAGCATCTAACTTATTTACAAGACGCGTTTCACCTCTGACAAAAATAAGCATGTCACGAACTTGCTGTTCTAGGTGGGTTAAACGAGATTTGATTTTTGCAACAAACTTCTTACGTTGATCCGAAGTAATGTTGTCTTGCTCAAGATTGCCTGCATACAACATAGCAGCAGAGAGTGGCGTTCTTATTTGATGCGCTAAAGAGGCTACCATCTTACCCATAGCACTTAAACGATCCTGTCTTGCCATTTGCTGCTGAAGTTTACGGGTTTCAGTCATATCATTTAATAAAACAAGTTGGCCGGCTCCTTCAATAGCTGCAGTTGCCAAGCTTACTAACCTGCCACTTTTCAATGAAATCTCATGGCCATCATCTGCTTTGGGGTCCAGTGCTCCAGCGATAACTTTTCGCCAACTTTTACCTACTATGGATTCTTCCAATAACTGATCTGCAGCTGGATTTGATCGCTGAATGCGCCCTCTTTTGTCTAACACCACAACGCCAGCAGGCATCATATTCAATAAACTTTCTAATTGACCCGCCAAGCGTTCTTTTTCAGCGAGTTCTTTCATACGCTGTTCACTCATAGACGCAAGCTCGCCGCTCAACTCAATCACCCGGTCTTCCAATAACTGATAAGATTGAGTTAATTGCTCGGACATTTCGTTAAACACGCCAAACGCCTGTTTCAAATCATCCAGGGTCTCTGTTGACGGGTTGGCGTCCGTTTCTGGTAGCAATGGTTGCAGGCTCACTATTCTCTCCGGTCTCATGTGACAAAATAAATACACTTAACTGGGTATTTAGCGTCAATTTTTCATTGTTACCAAAGACAATGCAGAAAACAGGCCAACTATTGCCGCTTACGACTTTAAAGGCATTTATAGACAGAAAATATTTAACCTACCAGACATGGAGCCCAGTAGACATAAGGGCTAATGAACCTGTACAAAGGGCTTTTGACAATAAAATTGATACATATTGGCAAAAGCTTCTGGCTCTAATTGTTCAAACTCAGCCCATGCAGACAGATCTTTTAACTTGGATTCATCATCAAATATAACACCAAATTTTTGACGGATATCAGTTTCCAGCACAAATCCAATAAAGTTCAAATCAAGATTTTGGATCATTTTTTGGAGTTGATTCGGATCATATTGCGATTCATGTTCATGAAATAACAGGTCTCTACAACCACTGGTGTTATAGAAATCAGGGGAATTTAAAATACCTCTAAAGGCGGCTTTATGGCTTCCTTCCAGAATAGCTTTTCTGAATAATCGAATATTATCTTCTGAGGCATCCAGTTGGTTCCGCTCAATAATGTCTCTTGACCTAAGCACAACATCTCTAGCCTTTCTGCTATAAACTCCCACCTTAATTAATCCGCCCGGTAACAATAAATTATTGAGACTCATCCATCCTTCCATCGCGTCAGCCATGTGATGCAAAACCCCTGAACATTCAATAATATGGAACTTACGATTCAGAGAATCCAGATTCAAAATATCAGCCTGCATAAACTCAATATTGGTGACTTCGTGCTTTTCTGCCATCATTTTTGCGTATGCCAGACTCCGAAGGCTTAAATCAACAGCTAACACCTTAACATTACGAAAATATTTCGCGACCCGAATAGCATGTTGCCCTGTACCACACCCTGCAACCAGAACGTTTAGCTCACCCTGATTAAAAAAGTCCGGGGCTCTAAAATCAGAAAACTCTTGTTCCAGAGCACGACCATAGTTAGTTGGCGTATTGTGAGATAGGTGCAACCACCTGGGGTAAGGGTGTGCTTCGTATTGGGACTGCACACGTACACTGGTTTCGTTGTCAATATTCGTTATGCCGGCGATCTGTTTAACAACAGATTTTTCAGCTATAAACTCATGCAAACCATGATGTAGTGTTTTTCTAACCCATGACGGCCAGTCTCCTAGTGCATATCTAGCCAATTCATCAGCGTAAGACAACGCATGTATTGGCTGATACATTGAATACAACACAACAGCTCCTGCAAGATCTTCAGGTTTCCATTCCGGCGCGGTTACGACCGCCTGCATAAGTTCATTTAACGACATCAACAGGTTACGCTCCTGCTGGTCAAAAAACTGGACATGCTCGTTTGCACTAGAATATAAAGATAATGCTGAAGCCAATTCCAGGTGATTTTCATCGAGATCTGAATTGGATAGAGAATCAATAAAGAGTTTTCTACGCACTCTCGTAATGAAGTTCTCTAAAAAAGGTGACTTAAAGGTCAATTTTGACAATGACTGAATGAACAGTTCATCCTGACAAAGCAGATCAACATTCACTTCTACAAAATCATTTTCCAAACCGTATTTATATAGCAACAGACTACCAGAAATATTTGCTAAGGATGAATACCTGACATTTTCAAGATGAAAGTAGCTGATAACATCTGCCTCTAGCTCTGGCTGATAGCTTTCGGCAACAATCTTATCAGTACACTCAAACAGCTTTGTTTTGACATGGGCATCTTCTGGAAATTTTCGAATGAGCTTTCGATAATCCCCGAAAGCCTCAGTAATGCGGTTTTGCTTGTATTTTGTATAAGCCAGAGAAGAAGCTGCTTTTGTCGCATTAGTATCCACCGCAATAGCTGCTTCAAAATATGAACAGGCTTCTTCCAATTTCTGTAACGACAACAATTGATGCCCCTTACTAAATAGATAACCGGGATCATTCGGCGCGATTGTTAATGCCATATCAATGTAGTGGCCTGCTTTCTGATAAAAACCTTCATCAAGTGCAATACGCCCTAAAAGATTTGCTGCATCGGCTTTGGTTTCATTCACATCAGTAAGAATCATTGCAAGTTTCTGAGCATTCGCTCGATACTTTACACAGAGTTCACTTTCTGTGGCTGAACTACAACTTTTATCATAAAGGCTTAGGGCAGAAATCAACAATTGATCCGGTTTTATACTCATACCGGTTTGAATAGATTTCTGCTGCTGAAGATCCTTTGCCGCTAACTGGGTCATTTTTGCCTCCAAACCGGTTATAAATTGCCGATTCATTCTAATTTTTTCCGCTTATATGAAATATTTCAAAGCGAATCTTCTTTAACGTAAGGTGATTGCAACGCCTATGCCAAATTTACAAAAATATTGCCTATATCAAGTAACCACAAAATTGCAGATAGATAGTTAAAATTGTTATTAAAGGAATTTGAGTCCAGGCCGTTTAAGAAGATGTAATCAACAATATTATCGAATTGTTTACCTTGTTATAGAAAAATATAACGACACTAATTAATCGCCAAGAAGCGATACCAAATTTTTACCAGTTACCTGTTGTAATTTACCAATTAAGTATAAAATACAGGTAAAACTAATAACACTGGTGAGGGTTATGTATGGTTTCAAAAGGAGACAATATGTACAGTCAAGCTGCTAAACAATATCAATCAGTGAACACCGAAACCAGTGTAATGGATGCAGACCCACACCGATTGATTCAACTACTGTTAGAGGGTGCACTTGCACGAATCGCAAAAGCGATTGGTTGTGTTCAGCGTGGTGATGCTGAAGAGAAGAACAATTCTATCAACCGAGCCATTGCAATTATTGGTGGATTACGTGACAGCCTAGATATGGACCAGGGTGACTTGGCAGCAAATCTGGAACGGTTGTACGAATATATGGAATACCGCTTATTTCAGGCAAACGTCCATAACGATGTCTCTGCACTTGAAGAAGTGGGTAGACTGCTCGGCGAAATTAAATCTGCTTGGGATGGTATTCGCGATGAAACAGTTAAAGGTTAAGTAACTGTGTCGAGAATTCAACAAATTAAAGACCTGATTCACCATATCGATCAGGTCAAAAGCTCTCAGGACTGGTCTCAAGTTAACCAGATTTCAACTGCACTGCATGAACTATTTACTAGCACCCATGATGAAAACAACTGTTTTAAACTGGAAAATGAACGCAGATTATTATTAGTGCTAACTCGTCAGTTCTACCAACTTCAAAAGCAGTTTTTTTATTTTATTGACACCTCCATACAAAAACATGGCTTGCCGATGTCATAATTTTATTATTTATCAATGAAAATTATGACAACTTATTGACTATCAAGCGAATTCCTTTTCTAATTCAATAGTAAATAAACTTGGTAAAATATCGCCTTTATCAGACATCATAGAAGGATTCGCTTGTTAATGACCAAAAACGCCCGCATTCTCGTTATTGATCAGAATATTGAACGCTTACATGATATTCAGGTGTTACTTAATTTTCTGCATGAACCTTGCGAACTGTCTGATATGTCGAGCTGGAAAAAAACGCTTACGTCGATGAGCGATCAGGCTGAGATCATCATTGCCTGGCAATCAGACTACCCATCAATGGATTTGCTTTCTCAGTCCGATCTTCCGGTTATTTTACTGTCGGATTCGGAAATTGAACCTATTGAACATCACCAAATAGTCAATACTTTGACCTACCCGATGTATCACAATCAACTGGTTGCTGCACTCCATCACGCTGAAGTGTACCTGCGTCAACACCTGGCAAACCGAAGTAAAGACAAGAAAACTGCGGCCTTGTTTAAAACCCTGGTTGGCGCTAGCAAGGATATGCAAATGGTGCGCGATATGATGCGCCAGGTTGTCGACAAAGACGTAACTGTCCTGGTTACTGGCGAATCCGGAACAGGTAAAGAAGTGGTTGCTCGTAATTTACATGATCACTCAAAGAGAAAATTAAAACCTTTTGTTCCGATTAACTGTGGTGCTATTCCGGCGGAGCTAATAGAGAGTGAACTCTTCGGTCATGAAAAAGGCGCATTTACCGGGGCAATTACCTCACGTGCAGGCCGATTCGAAATGGCCGAAGGGGGCACACTATTTCTGGATGAAATTGGTGACCTTCCATTACCCATGCAGGTTAAATTGCTTCGCGTTCTACAGGAGCGCACTTTTGAACGTGTGGGTGGCACTAAGACTTTAAACGCTGATGTTCGTATTATCACGGCAACCCATCGTGATTTAGATAAAATGATTGAAAACGGTGAATTTCGCGAAGACCTATATTATCGAATTAACGTATTTCCTATCGAAATGCCCTCACTTAGAGAGCGCACTGATGACGTTTTACTATTACTACAAGAGCTGATAGCTCGATTAGAGAATGAAAATCGGGGCACTCTGAAGCTAGACAGCACGGCAATTCAGTCACTTACGTACCATGAATGGCCTGGTAATATTCGTGAAATGTCGAATCTGGTCGAACGCCTGTCGATTATGTTTCCCCAGGAAGTTGTTGGATTTAACGAACTTCCCAAGAAATATCGTCATCCACAAGCATTCGATGCAGAACGGTTAGAGCAATTGGAGTCGGAACTTCCAATACAAACAGATATTGAATTAGCTGAGTCCAACGCCCTAATAAATGACAAAACTGAACAACCTATTGGATTACTACCGCTAAATGGCTTGGATCTGAAAGAGTATCTGACCAATTTGGAGAAAAGTTTGATTCAACAAGCTTTGGACGATGCCAATGGCGTAGTCGCACGAGCTGCAGAGAAGCTACATATCCGACGTACGACGCTGGTTGAGAAAATGAAGAAGTTAGATATTACCAAATAAAATGCAGTAGTCTCTGAGCCTGACTAGAATGATTTTTGTTCACACTATAATTGTATGCTTTACATGGCTTAATGATCCTGATGCAGCGAGACAATCTTACTCACCACTAAATTTTCTGCAGACCACTATTGTCGAATTTTTTGTACAGGAGTATAGCCAGCCTGACTATCCGGCTATCTTTTATAGCTTTTCCGGAACCCTTTAATAAACCAACAGCTCGTCTAAAGACATTTTCATTCCCATATCATTTTTGGCTTTAAAGTAGTTATAAGCATTCATCACTGGATAGGTAATACTTAATACCTCTGAGGACGTTACTTTTTCGGTTTCTTTAAGCGCCATAAAATCCGGATGTAAACGATTCTCTTGAGTTAAATTAAAAGCAGGGAGCTTCGGCTCTCGCGCTACCTGTGTAAACAGAATTTCATCTTTAGCATTCAAACTTCGAACTTCGGCTTCATAACAGTCTGAATCTAATTGATATTCCGGCACAGTTTCATTTAGTCTTTCTGTCAATGTACTGGCAAAGCCAAACTGGGATAGCAAGACACTGGTCATATAATTCACCATGCTGTCCGGTGCAAATGCATAAAACTGACTATCTAACACTTGCCTATAATAATCATGATCCGTGTTTTCAAGACCTAACTGTTTGACTTGGTAATTATGAACCATGTCAGATTCAATAAATTGCTTAAAACCCTGCTCCGTAGGATGAGTTTGTGCCCTCATACACCTATAGGTATATAGCGATTTGACTCTTAAATAGGGATCTCTCACGAAGGTAATTAAATCAGGATTTTGCCTGGTCGATTCTAAATGAATACCAAAGGGTAAGTGACTAGCGTAAAACAAGTAATCTTGTCTGGTAAAGTCGCTCACTGTATTGACTGAATCCAGCCGCCCTAAAGACAACTTTGATATAGATTTATCAGGGTAGCTATTCATAAATTGTTTATGAGCGAACCTGAGAACTGCAAACAATGATGTACCACCTGTTTTTTGGAGGTGATAGAAAAAGACAGGACGTCGTCTGACATCCAGCATATCTGTAAATGAAGGAAAGAACAGCAGTGAGTCTGATGACTCACCAATCGTCTTACCAAATATATTGTCTGGAATTGCGCGCAATTTGCCTTCCTTTACTTAATTATTTAGATGCTTTTTGTGCAGCAATCATGGCATCGAACTGCTGGGTTAAGAAATTTTCTGTTAACTTTAAGCTGGAGATTATTTTATCGTTAAACAAGAACTGGGCCTTTAACCTGGCTTCTTTCGCTGCTATTCGAGCATCTATATTGTCTTTCTCTTCCTGGAGTTCAACCTTATCATCCTGCAAATTAGACAAGCGGGTTGTCACGACACCATCTTTTTGAAGTAAGTTGTCAAAGATATCTGCTAACCTATCGAAGATACCCTGAACAAAATTAATTGAGCCACGGTTACCTATAGTAGTTCCCTGTACTCTGAGCATTAAGCCAGCGGCGGCATCGTCTGCACCAGCCTTGTCTTTACCTGATACGCTTGGTGTACTGGCAGAAATTCCAAAGATCGCCGCACCACCAGCAGTCATTTCAATGACATCAACTGTGGAGTCCTTACCCGTCGATGTTGAAAATATCGCAAATTGGTCCGTGTCCGGATCATACTTCACATCAACAGTTTTGCCTGTCCCGGCTAAAGACGCATCTGCATTGATTTGCGTTTTTAGCTCAGCAGCAAGGGAAGCTCCACTGGTATAGATACCCGGAGTTAACGTAATCGTATCTGACTGAATACCATCAACGGTAATTTTGAGCGTGTCATTAGTACCACCCACAATTGAAACTGAGGATGTAAAATCAGCGGCCGGAGAACCCAAAACATAACCATTACTGGCACTTTCAGTTCCTGAACTAGCGGTCAGATATTGTCCGCTACCCGTCGCTTCTATACCATTAATCAGACCTGCAACATCCTGACCGGTCACAACGGTTGTCTCACTGCCATCTGGAGCAGTTAAGCCCAGAATGGTCATCGCCGTAGTGGATGGATTCAATATTTCAACCGTAGTTTCATTATCAAAACTTATGTTAAATCGACCCAGACCATCCGCATCTTGCTGATAGCTAACCGTAGACTGCGAATCAAACCCGGTATAAGTACCCAGGTCCATTCCAAAGCCCCAGCGACCATTCAATGCAGGGCCAGCGGCGACAATACCTAAGTTCACATCACCAGCAGTTATTTCAATACTGGACTGCGCACCATAGGTCGCCGTAGTCTGTACACCATTTTTCGACACTGTTTCAAAATATATCTGGTTAAACGCATCTGCTTTAACCAAAATATCGCCCGCAGAGAACTCGCCACCACCGCCAGCCGAAGCTAATGCAGTATTTAACTCCTGTTGAATATACTCTGTGACTGAATCAATTGTTGTTCCGGCATTCTGATCCAGCGCAACATCGATACTGATACCATCAACTAATAAACTAAATGAAGATGCTGACGCGCTGAAATCGAATCCAGCGGATAAATCCACAGATCCCGGCGCTGTAGAAGCACCCGTTCCGTCTTTGGTAATAGTAATCGACTCTGCCGCTCCAATAGCAGCGGTAGAAAGTACCAAGCCATTATTTGATAGCGATGCTACAATACTATCTGCCGCCTCACCCTGGGCAACCAGCGCAGTGTTAATTGCGGATTGAATCGATGTAATATTATCGACACTAAATGCAGTAACATCGGCGACAAAGCTTTTACCATTCCAGTCAAACTCCAGGGCTCCTGGATTAGCGCCAAAATCAACATCAGTTCCCAAATTAATAGAACCCTTGGTGGTTTCGGCCCCAGATGCCCCAGCCAAGGTTTCTATGTTAATGACATTTTGTATGGCTGCGGCGAGCTCATCACCCGTCTCATAGGTTGCGGCTGGAACTGTTATGGTTCCCGTGGTCAAAGCGCCATATCGATTCGCATAATCTAATTGAAACGTGGTGCCTGCAGGCACGGATACACCACTTGTGCCACTGCCTACAGCCGTTCCCAGCCCCAACACATCATTGCCGGCTGCGGATACATTAGAAAGTGAGATCGTTTGAGAGTCTGCAGAGGGAACAGTACTGAATACCAACCGGTTACTCTGATTAAAATCAGCCTCCACAATTCCAGACAATCCCTGTGATACCAGCTCCGAACGAATATAGGATAAAACATCGTTACGATCACGATCCGTTGTCAGGTTTCCGTTTGTATCGTATATATCGTCCATATTTTGATCTAGAGTGAACGAATAGACGCCATCACTTCCTGCCGGCAAGGGCAAAGTTGACAGAGTTAAATCAAACGACACTGGGTTAGCTGAAAAATCTAAACCCGAGCTTTCTATAATGGGCAGTGAACCGGGTATTGTTGAAGCACCAAAAGCTAAATCATTAAGCGAACTAAAATATAAACCATTGGCCTCGCCCTGTCCTAACGCTGTAATCCCTAAAGTATTGGCGACCGTTGTATCCAGATTGCTGAATGCAACCTGACTACCTGATCCAAACTTACTGGATGTAAACTCCAAACGCTGATCAACAGCATTAAACAGGACAGAAATACTCTTACCCCGAGCACTTAGCGTCGAGTTACTATTGATCGAATTTTGAATCATCAACGCCAGGTCATCACCCGTTGCATAATCTCCATGCTCCAGAACCACATCGGCAGATACACCATCAAGATCGATGGTAAAACTATCATTTGAACCGCCCACTGTTACAGGGCTTAAGAAATCAAAACCAGAAACGGTTTTACCAATAGACTGCCCCTGAGTCGCAACCTGAGTAATTTCAACACTATAATCCCCGGGCAGTGTATTACTGCCCTTAGCTACATAAGAGATCAAAGCATCTGTCGGTTGGACATTACTCGCCATTAACGCGGTTACGGTTTCAGTTTGTTCTCTTAATACACTTTCAAATTTACTTCGATCAAAAGTCAGCTTGAAATCATCATGCTGGTCGGTTGTTATACCTATTTCAACTAAAGAACGCACATTACCACTGGTAATCCCTTCAACCATACTACTCAATGTTCTTCTGACCTGAGACTGTATGTTTCTGAGTGTCGCATCTCCCAACAAGATACCACCCAGATCTTTTTCGTCATTGTAATTGGTTAACTCGTCATAAATTCCTTTGTAACCATTATATGCGGTTAAGAACTTGTCTATGTTACCGGCAAGAGCATCGGTATCTTGCTTAATGGTGAGATTAATATCCTTACCTTCTGTTTGGTTAGCAATATTAACGGTTACACCCTTAATGACCTCGGTTAACGTATTGGATGCACTGGTGATCGATAAACCATTCACGGTTAAATTTGCATCCACCGCTTGCTGTGTCATCTGCATATTTGATGTCGGATCATTTTGAGCTGAGTTGTAGGCCAGAGATTGCAAACCTGCATCTCCGGCAACGCTGATTTCCATACTACTGGCTTCACCGGTTTCTTTACTGGTAAGCAATAAACGATAACCACCGCCGTCATTAACAATTGACGCAGTAACACTCATATCTTCTTTATTAATCGCATCTCGAATTCCAGCAAGGGTATTGTTGCCAGAATCTATTGATAAAGAGAATTCGGTTGTATCAGTATCCTGGCTAAAACCCAGATAGGCTCCACCACCATCATAGCTGGTAGTACCAAAACGGAAGGTTAATGTACCCGTACCTACGGTATCTGTAGTAGCAGTGTATTGTTGGGTTGCTAATGAATGCGCTTTAGCCGTATTGGATACATTAAATGTAAACGAACCTAGCTGTGCATTCGCGCTTGAAGTACCAGATATAAGCGAAGAATCACTACTGCTTACCGTGGTTTTAGAAATAGTACCTGGATCTGAAAGTGTTGATGCGGCGGAAGATAAATTATCCAGAGCACTCTTTAGCGCACCATAAGCAGATATTTGCGCGTCAATTCTCGCTTCTTTTGCATCGATCCTAAGATCCGTTGCAGCACGTTCTGCGTTGATAATATTATCAACCAATTCGTTTGTTAGCAGACCGGATCCTATACCCAGGGATTCAATGCTCGCCATTATAAAACTCCAAATACAAAAAAAGAAAAAGGACATAAAGATTATCGGCACAATAGCCAAGTACTTTATATCCTAAATAGTTACCAATTGTAGCTGAATATCCATGACTTTATACTTTAGCGGAAAACAACATCAATGGTTCTTCTTCATTCAACTTCTGTGCCAAACTAACTGCCTCTTCATTTGGTATTTGTCGAATTAACTCTTCAGTCTCTGTATCGAATACTCGGATTACCGTAATACCACTTTCTTCATCGAGCTGGAAATTGAGGTTACGTTCCAAATTTTGCATATAGTCCTGCATTTGGGTAACAGCCTCTTTTAGCTGACTGTCCTTAACCGGTCCATCTTCCTTTAGCTGTAAAATATCCTGAGTTTTTTCTACATGAGACGAAAGATTACCTTCAACCTCTTTCCCTGCCTCTACTGGCAATGCTTTGCCATCTTTCATATTTCCTTTAGCTGCTGAGGGTTGAGGTCGAGCAACATCACTCACTATTGAAGATTTCAGATCACTCATATAATACCTCATTCACCATTCGATTAACTCACGCTTTACCTAGAGGTAACCCCTCAGAATTGAGGGGCTAATTAGGCTACTCGTTCATTATCCGAGTAATGACAACACCTGCTGTGGTTTCTGGTTAGCCTGAGCAAGAATTGAGATACCAGCCTGCTGTAGCACCTGAGTACGGCTCATTTCTGCTGTTTCAGCTGCAAAGTCAGCGTCACGGATTCGAGAGTTCGCTGCTGATAAGTTTTCACTGGTAATTGCCAGGTTACTTACAGTAGATTCAAATCTGTTTTGCATTGCACCTAACTCAGCTCGCTGACTGGCAACAGTCTGAAGTGCATTATCGATTGCAGTAATCGCATCCTGAGCACCCTGGAAAGTAGAAACATCCACTTCACTCAAATACTGACCGTCAGTTCCGCGACCGAATGAACCTTTATTGAAGCCAGAATCTTGCAGACCTTCGTTACCATTTGTTCCTGCTTCTAAGACAATTTCCTTAGAAGAAGTCAATGTTACAGTAGAGTAGGTTGTTTCAGCAATTGCAACTCCATCCAGACCCAGAGATACCGCACCAACCAGGGAGATAGACAAACCTAAGCTCAGGTTTGCAGCAGTAATTGCCGCAGTCGAAGCGTTAGCAGTTGTATCGACAGAGCTAACGAAGCCCATCGAAGCACCTACACCAGCCGACCAGGCTACAGCTGCCCCTGCGACTCCACCAATTCCGTCTATTGTTGAATCCAAACCAAAAGCAGCGGTACCCTGAGTCGTGTCAGCAATCGCAAACACCGATATATTACGACCATCCTCAGCAGTCATGGTAATAGATACACCATTAAACTCTGCTATAACACCAGTCTGACCAGATTTAGAGTTGATTAAATCAATGGTTGCATTTACGTCCAGTTCTCTATCAGCCTGAGAAATTACAGAGCCAATATCAACATTATTGATCCAGAGATCCATTTGCGCACCAGCAGTAGTAGAGGCTGCAGTAGTCGAACTACCACCAACAACTTGAGTGGCATTAACTTCTGCATAAACCCCAGTAGACTCTGAAGCGCCATTGATTGCAGCAGCAATTGCGATACCCGATGCAGAGCCATCAGATGTAAGTGCTGTGGTATCTGAAGCGGAGTCATCCAGAGAGCTACTGGCACCAATCGTTACACCATTAAGCACTAGGTCACCGTCTGCCAGAGAAAGCTCTCCAACTTCAGCCTCTAGCGCTAGAGTCAGCAACGCACCAGTAGTATACTGAACTCCAGAAGCGGCAGATCCAAAACCAACTGTTGCATCTATAAAACCAGTTGACGCCTCTACACTACCTACCTGAGCCTCAGTACTAACTGCCGCTGTCGCCCTGGAATAAGTACCAGCAACTAAACCCGCATTAGTCAGGTCACCACCACCAATACCAGAACCACCTTCAATTACAATCTCCTTAGTATCGCCATTTGCAACCAGTGTATACCCACCTTCAAAGGTTGCCTGACCCACTGCTCCAGTCAGACCGGTTATACCAGTATTTGCTGCCGTCATTTCTGTATCAGCAACCTTTAACTCAACGGTAATATTTCGACCATCCTCAGCCATTAATATTACACCACTTCCATCACTACCACTATCTACAGCAGTTACACCTGTTTGATCTGCTGATGCATTAATCGCGGCCACTACAGCCTGCCTGGTAGCAACCCGTTCTGATTCAGTTGAGTTATCTGTTGTAGTGATATCAACATCAACACCATTAATAGTGATGGTACCTGACGTCGCTGCACCAGTACTGGTTACGGTCATTCCAGTACCATTAACCTCGTTAGTTGCCACATAAGCAGTCACACCAGTTTCGTCAGAGTAACGATTGATGGTAGCTACTTTTGCAATAGCAGACGCATCTGCGCCAGAAATAGATGCAGTATCATCTGAAGATTGAGATGGTCCAATTGAAACACCATTTAGAATCAAGTCTCCGTTAGCAATACCACTGCTAGATCCAACAGCAGCAACACCCGCTTGATCAGACGAACCCAATTTACCAACCGTTAACTCAGCAATGGAAATATCAACAGTATTACCAGCATTTGCACCGATCTGGAAAGTTGCATCAAAGTTACCATCTAAAAGATTACGACCGTTAAAGTTGGTTTCTTCAGCAGTACGGCTTACTTCAGCCATCAAGGCACTAACTTCCTGCTGCAGGGCAACCCGGTCGTCATCTGAGTTTGTTGCGTTAGAAGCCTGAACAGCCAACTCACGAATTCGCTGTAAGTTTTCAGTCATCGAACCCAAAGCACCTTCAGCTGTCTGAGCCAGAGAGATACCGTCACCCGCATTACGAATTGCTTGATTCAAGCCTGTAACCTGAGATTCAAATTTAGTAGAAATTGCAAGACCAGCAGCATCATCTTTTGCACTGTTAATACGCAGACCTGAAGATAGGCGCTCTAATGCTTGAGAGTTAGCACCCTGCGAGGTATTAAGATTACGCTGCGCAGTTAGGGACGAAATATTAGTATTAATAATTTGTGGCATGATTTTATCTCCTTCGCTATTTCCCGCCCGCTTAATTGCTGATCTGAATAGCGATGATTTCATTGACGTAAAATATAACGGCGCCAATTTAAAAAACTTTTATATCAATTAGCGATAAAAACATATTTCATATAACAAATATAACGACACTTTGGATCAAATATTGCAGTAGAATTATATAGCCAATTTTCTGACAGGAATTTATGATGTCTCGAGCTCAAGAAGTATTATCCACTATGCAACAACGAAGATTAGATAACTTATCTTTTTTTAAAAAGTTTCAGCCCCAGATTTTTGAAGCTTTTTCTTCATATGAACTCCAAAAATCAAAATTAAATATCAGTCCTGATGGTCAGAAAGTTAATTTAGTGGTTGATGGGGCTCCCCTATATTCGAATGACTACCGAGAAACTGGTAGACAAGAGTGTGACATATTTACGAAAGCATTCCCTAGAAATAGTCCAAATTTATATTACAGCCCTCCTCACAGGAGCATTTATGGTAAAGCACGCTTTTTCCATAAGCTTGTTAATGAGTTTGCCAAAGGATCCCCTTCAGACATAGCACCAGGCAATAGGCTAATGTCTCGATCCCATTTTCCTCTCGTTGTTGTAACAGGTGTTGGATTAGGCGGACACATTGAAGCACTTTGTAATACTGAACAAGTTAACCACCTGATCATTATTGAGCCAGATCCTGATATTTTTGCTGCCAGCCTATACACTTTAGACTGGAGAGGGCTGTTTAATACAAGAATGCAGGATGAGCATTTAAGCATTGATATTTCAATCGGTAACATTCTGGAAGAAGAGTCTAAGTTTGCAGCTGTTTGGAATAAACTGGTTAAAATGAATCCTCTATTTCCTACATCAACCTATTTTCTTAATCATCTAGGTAAAGCAGAAAATGTACAGTTAATAGACAGGTTTAATAAAGACATCACCGCTTATTATAGCGTATGGGGCTTTTATGATGATGAGTTAAACCAATTAAATCAATGTTTGCATAACTTAAATCGAAATAGTGAGGTCCTATTATCTAAAAAACCAGAGGCCCCTGAAACTCCGGTGTTTATTATAGGAGCAGGCCCTTCCCTTGATACTCGAATCGAAGATATTGTTAAATACAAAGACCAGGCGATCATTATATCTTGTGGGACTGCTTTAAAATCGTTGCATCATTATGGTATTAAACCTGATTTTCATGTTGAACTAGAGTCCCACTTCGTAGTGATTAATGCTTTAACAGCCATTAATGATCCAGAATACCTAAAAAGCATTACCTTAATTAGTCCAGCTCATGTACACCCTGGTGTGATTGAGCAATTTGGAAAGTCATTAGTTTACTTTAAGAGAGAGTCTAGCTTATGGGGTATGTTTGGTGATAATTCTGCTGTGGTGCCTTTTGGAACTCCAACCTGCACTAATGCAGCATTAGCATTCTGTTACTATTTTGGCTTTAGTCAATTATATCTCTTTGGTTGCGACTACGGATATAAAGACCTAAATAATCACCATGCTGCCGGCTCGATTTATTACGAGGATTCATTTAAAGACCGAGCTATGACGAGTGAAAAAAACTTGAAACGACTGAAAGGCGTACACGGTGATACCATATTATGCACAGATCTATTATTCACATCTATGAGAACGGTAGAAAAAGTAGCCTATGTAATTAAACAGCGGGGCAATAAAATATATAACTGCTCTGAAGGAGCTGAACTACTTCATACCAGTTACTTAAGCCAAGCAGAATTAAATTCCAACCTAATAGCCGCAGACAAAAATAGCTGTATAAAAAGCTTAAACAACTTAGCTTTACACATTAGTCAAGAAACGATTACCAAGGGTATAGAAAACACGGCTGGTAAATTAAATCAATTATTTAACGACATAGATCAGCGTGCATTTAAAGACAACATTGGATTTGAACAAATAGCCTATCTTGTCAATCTCGAACTTGAGCAAAAGTTCTTAAAGGAGGAGCCCGCTCTATATTGGTCGATTAGAGGATCGATCTGGCATTTGTGCTATGTGTATTACACTCATCAACTTACATCCACTGACAGTAAATCCGAAGCAATATTTACCAATAAATTCAGGAAGGCATTAGAAATTCTTAACAATCAAATCCAAAAAGACTACAAGAGCTTTCTCAACAAAAAATTTGACAACGATGACCCCTGGTTAAAGGTGCCGATAGAGGTACTGCCTGAAGGTGAAAACATAGAGATTAATTGGGACTAATTTTTTATTAGTTTAATATCTCGTTCTATCAAAAACCTGAAACAAAGTCATAAATTACCAGACGATTGAACCACTCGTCTGGTAATTCGATGCCTATAAGGCTGAATGTTTGTTCGGATATATTGTGACGTTTTCACCTACATCTGATGTAAGAACAACCCCTGCACCAATGATAGAATTAGCACCAATTTTAATACCCTGGATAACAGAGGCTCCAGTACCTATATGCACTCCTTCACCTATTGTGACACCTCCAGATATAGTGACTCCTGGAGCGACATGAACATGATCATTAAGTGTGCAATCATGATCTACAATTGCCCCAGAATTAATAATACAATTTCTTCCAACGATGGTATCAGCCTGCACAATAGCACCAGCCATAACTTGTGATGACTCACCTAATTGTACAGAAGCGGCTACAATGGCACTGGAGTGACATACGGATAAAAAAGTGAATCCTTTTTCCTTATAAGATTCATAACATGTGTGACGTGCTTTTTGGCGGGGCAAACTGCCTATTCCATTTAAAAGCAAATATTTATCAGGCAATACTTGATCAAGCCAATCATCGTCACCAAGAACTATTAGGTTTTTCCATATATCTCCCTTGTTCATTGCTGGCGTCAAAACTCCCTCAACATGATACGAAGCATGAAGCCCATCAAGCAAAACCTTTGCATGGCCTCCAGCGCCTAATAGAATGACCGGCCTATTCATCAATTAAATCTCCTTCTTGATAATTTCTTGATGCATTACTGCCAATAAGAGCCCAATATTTATTTGGAGCCATTCCATTTCCAGGTCGCATAATTGCACAGTTTTCTGCGGTAAACTCTGCACCTATATCTATATCCACTGCTGCAACAAGGCTTTTTCTAGCTGCTACTCTAGTATCTAATTCAATTTGAGTGGGTTCCTTACTGTGGGATCCAAAAGATTGTTCTATATCACGGATACATTTGGTCATTAACGTTAACTCGTCCGCCTCTAATGAAGCCGCATGATCCGGACCCGGTAAATCACGATCTAATGTAAAGTGTTTTTCAATTACCCTGGCACCTCGAGCAACTGCTGCCAATGAAATATGTATCCCCATGGTATGATCAGAGTAGCCAACTTCAAGGCCAAACGTCTCCTTTAGTGTATCCATTGCATTCAAATTTACATCTGAAATTGGAGTGGGATATTGTGACGTACAGTGAAGTAATGTTACTTTTTCCTTTAAAAGTTGACTACCTTCTTTTGAATCTCTAGCTTGTTGAAATTGATGCGAACTCATTAGTGTCTCCGCTTGAGAGAGATAACCAAATGCAATTACTGAAAGCGCACTATCTATTTCATCTAATGTAGACATTCCCGTAGAAAGAATAATAGGTAAACCCTGGCGTGCATGATGTAATAAAAAAGGATGGTTAGTTAAATCGCCTGATGGGATTTTGAGGCGGGACAAATTAAAATTTTGGACTAAAAAGTCAAGTCGCTCCTGATCAAATGCGGTTGATAAGAATTCAATCTTTTTTGTTTTACAGTGCTGAGCCAGTAAATAATGTTCTGACTCTGATAACTCCAATGCTTTTAGCATCTGGTACTGAGATTCCATACTTCCAGTATTATCAATCTGATAGCCCGCTTTGGGTGCAGATCTGGTCACAAGTTTATCGGCATTAAACGTTTGAAATTTTACAACATCAACTCCCGCATCAACAGCCGCATCTACTAATGCAATGGCATTATCGATTTCACCATTATGGTTCACACCCGCTTCTGCAATGATTAATGTCATATAATATTCCTATCAACGAATGGCTTACGCCCTAGGTCTTTTGAGCTTATTGAACTTAAGGCATTCACAATTTTATCCGCTGAATTTCCATCTCCATACGGATTTACGACTTTCGAAAGACTAGCTTGAAAGTCTTTCGAAAGTGCCATTTCGATAGCAGAATTTATTGACGACCGAGTTGGCAAGCAATCAACGATGGAATTGACCCTAATTCGTCCTTTCTGTCGATCACCAATATTTATTGTAGGAATTTTGAATGACGGGACTTCAATAATGCCACTCGACGAGTTGCCTATCACTAAATCCGCATGAGACAGCATACTGATATATCGGCGCTGTCCTAAAGAAGGAAGTGCCATAACTCTATTTTTATTCCTAAATGCATAAGATTTAATTTGGTCTATTAGATATTGACTATTAGCGTCTGCATTCGGATAGGTCCAAACAATTTGGCTATTTGGATATTTATCTAAGGATTCAAAAAGCCCCTGTAAATCGTCATCATTGTTATTTGTAGAACGAGTTACTGGATGATAAGTAACCAAAAAACAGGACTCTCCTAATGAAAAATTGAGAGAGCGTTCAATTTCCGCCTTATTCATTTTTTTCATGTTAAGAATGTTATCTATCCCTGGGGCACCAGTTACCATAATTCGGTCTTCAGGCTCGCCCATTTGCATTAAGCGGCGTGCATATTGTTGATGAGACACGAAGTGCAGCGACGCCATTTTAGAGATGGCGTGCCGAATAGCATCATCAACAGCACCCTCTGTTAGCTCCCCTCCATGAATATGAACAATAGGAATCGCCATCAAAAGAGCTGCTTCTGCTGCTGCCAGTGCTTCATAACGATCACCCAATACCACCAGGCAATCTGGTGTGTCATCAGAAAGTGTATCTGCAAAACCCAGAACGGCCTTGCCTGTTGATCTAGCAATTCCAGCAGGACTGTCATCTTCTGTTAAGATAGGAATACATGCTGATATTTTGAATCCGTCTTGCTCAATTTGTTTCCAGGTATCACCATATTGAGATGACAGATGAGAACCTGTCACCAACAATTGCAACGTCATTTCGGGATGATGCTCGATCAAGCTAATAATAGGTTGAAGCAAACCATAGTCGGCGCGAGTGCCTGTCATTACAGCAATCTGTTTCATGAGAAATTTCTTACGCTGCTTGGGATACTGACCAGCCTGTCAACTAATTTTTTCGCATTCGTCAGGTCACCAACCGGGCTATCTCGATACATTGGCAGTTCATTTAATAGTGTCCAAGCAGGCCTTGTCATAACACCCTGATCATTTGAATAGCGTAAGAATTCATCTCGTTGTAGTCGATTAGGAAATAACACACAATTTAACCAATAATTAGATATTGCATCAACAGGCTCAGAGATAAACTTAATATCAGCATGGCTCTTAAAGAAGTGACTATACTGTTCTGACAGCTCCCGTTTATTCTCCAGAAAATAACTAAGTTGAGATAGCTGCGCACAACCCAAAGCTGCATTTAAGTTTGGCATTCTATAGTTAAACCCAACATCATCATGATTATATTCCCAAGGATGTGGCAATTTGGCGGTAGTAGACTGGTGCTTTAGCTTTTGAGCGAGCTGCTTGTTTTGCGTCAAAATAATGCCACCACCGCCAGTGGTGATAATTTTATTGCCATTAAAGCTAATTGCCGCTACATCTCCGATTAGTCCGGTATGCTTACCCTTATAAAAGCTACCTAGTGATTCTGCAGCATCTTCAACTAATCTAATATTCCATTGGTCACAAACCTGCTTAATTAAATCAATTTTGCATGGGTGTCCAAAACTATGCATGGGTACACAGGCAGAGATCACCTTGCCAGTATTCTTATTAATACATTGGTTAGCTTTGATTGACGCGTTCGCTTCCAGCCATTTCTGCATTAATGTTGGGCTTAATCCCATGTCATCCAGATCTACATCAATAAAAACAGGTGACGCCCCACAATAGTTTATTGCATTACAGGTCGCAACAAAACTCAGAGGTTGAGTTATAACTTCCTGGTTTTGACTCACACCAACAGCTAACAAGGACAAATGAAGCGCAGCAGTACCATTAACCACCGCTATCGCATATTTTGAACCTGTATATTCACAAATTGACTCTTCCAGTTGATCAACAAATTCACCCACCGAAGACACAAAAGTGGAGTCAATCGTCTGACAGACCAGATCTTTTTCACCACCCTGAAATATTGGCGCATGTAATGGTATAAACTCATTGGTTTGGTAGAGTTCTCGAATAAAATCAACGATTTTTGTATTAAACTCCATTACATTTTTCCATCCAGATACCGACCTGTTTCTTTATGGCCAAATTCAGGAATCATTTGATTAAAAAGGCGAACAATTTGATCCTTAGTCCAATACATTTCATTCTTCATCGCAAAAATTTCATTTTCAAATAGGTCTAATTTTTCTGACGTAGTGCCACTTTTATTTTTAATGACACCCAAATTTTGATAGCTATCCATATCAAGTAATTCATCGCTGGTATAAAACTCTTCAAAATCTTTCTCACCGGTCGTATCACTGGTTGAAAACAGGCAGGGCCACTGCCCTTTATCAGGTAATGATCTCATTAGCTGTCTAGCTTCTTCTTCTGTGTTGCATAAATAAGGGGTAAGCCCAATGTTTTTCAAATAAGACACGGCTATTTCAGAAAAGGTAATTAAATGCAGTGCGTCACTAAGCTTAGGAAAAAATATATCTCTATTTTCACCAAATATGCATGACATAAGGCATAATTCCCCTGACTCCTGCGGAGTGACAAAATATCGCTTAACATCACTTGGGGCCACTATAGGTTGGCGTTTTTGTATACGTTGATTAAAGCCATGTAACAAAGATCCATCTGAAAATGCAACATTAGCAAAACGAGCCGTAGAGATTTTTATGTTATGACTTCTCCGGATCAGGAACATTTCCATAATCCGTTTTGAAGCCCCCATCATATTGACAGGGTTAGCAGCTTTATCGGTTGATACACAGAAATATTTTTTTGCACCCTTGGCAATCGACTGTTTTACCGTCTTGTCTGTATTTAATATATTAACTTGTATCATTCGCATCAACGTAAATGGATCTTTCTCACTGCGCACATGCTTTAAAGCAGAAAGATTTAATACAAAATCATATTGTCCATCGCTTTCAATAAAGGCATCATACTCGGTAGAGCCAATGTCTAGGGCAAGGGTTTGAAAATCGCCTTTAATATATCCATAAGAGCTCCTTATATCTCTAACCAACTCAACAAGATTATTTTCGCTGATATCAATAACATGCAGTTTCAATGGCTGACGTTTAAATATTTCTTTGGTAACTGCTTGTCCTATAGTACCGGCGCCGCCTAAAACCAAGAATGATGATTGTGATACTATTTGGGCTAATTCATTTTTATGGCGCGATACATCTGTTGAAAATAGATCTTCATTGCGCCCAATTAATGCCAATACGTCTTTCACATTCATATAAATAGTTCCGCGTCATCAATTCAAAAATTTATATATTAAGTAGCCAGATATCCGCCATCAACCCTTATCTCACTTCCAGAAACATATCCGGAAGCATCTGAAAGCAAAAAGCAAATCGGACCAATTACGTCACTTTCAACAGCCATCCTTTGCAATGGTGTTTTCTTACAGTATTTTTCTACAAACGCTTCGGGCTGGTTACGAAAAACTCCACCCAACACGATTGAATTTGCTCTAATATTAAATTTACCATAACGACAAGCAACGTATCTTGCCAGTTGGTCTAAGGCTGCCTTTGACATACCATAGGCGATTGGATTATCCATTAACGTCCCTTCGTACAAGCTCATGTCCGGACCAACCGAACCATAGATACTGGAGATCAAAACAACACTGGCACCCTTTTTCTGCAGTGATTCAAACAAGCCTTTTACCAGAGAAAACGCTGAGCCTGCATTCACTTCCATTGCTTGATCAAATGTCTGTCGACTTTGCTGTTGAATTCCTCCAAGCCAACCTGTTAAGTCAGAAGTACCGACAAAGGCTGCACTGTGAACCAAACCTTGAATTTCCGGGTATGAACTCGTTATATCCGACAAAACAGCATCCAGGGCAGTCAAGTCACCCAAATCTACAGAGTAAAACATCTCTGAAGGTATAGGTCCCTCTACTATATTAGATCGATCTATACCGATAACGTTTACACCTTGGTCAGCTAGTGACTGACACAAAGCCCTACCAATATGCCCAGATGAGCCTGTAACCACTACAAATTTATTTCGTAGACCGAAGTCGAGAGTACTCATTAACAACCCTTATTTTTCATTAAAAATTCTGCCCATTGAAAGTCTTGTAATGTATCAATATCTACAGATCGTTCTGATGGAATATCAATAGCCTTAACCCTCCCATCAAATACACCATTAGCAGAAATAACATGATCAACGGTTGTCATATAGAGGATGGTGGTTATGTTATATGCTTGAGGCGCATCTTGCCGTCGGTAAATTGGCGTATCTGTTTTACTCCAAAGACTAACCCTATTGACATCGTCTTTGGTAACTACATTAAACAACGGATTATGGTCAGTTGCCGATACTCCCAGAACCAGATCACTCTCTGTATCAAATATTTTAAACGCGTTATTAATATCATCTACAGATCGAAGTGGAGAGGTTGCAGGAAGACTAACGAATCGCTGACACTCAGGATAATTCTCTTTAATCCATCGGGAAGCATGTTGCCAAGAGAGCCATTCTGGCGAGTCGTCCTGAGCCAGTTCTGGAGGCCTCATAAATGGAATTTTAGCACCCCATTCCCCCGCGACCTTAGCAATTGCTACATCGTCTGTTGATACAAACACATGGTCAAAACGATTAGACTGAAGGGCACATTCAATGGTCCATGCGATGAGGGGTTTACCATTGAGTGTTTTAATGTTTTTGCCTGGCAATCCTTTTGACCCACCACGTGCAAATATAAAAGCAACTGACCTATCCAAATGCGACTCCTATTGAGTCAATTATTGAGATGTATATTGATATACCTTTTCAACTAAGTTTACTACTTCTAATGCTTGTTGCGTATCTTCTGAAACGAAAGAACCAGCCTCAATATGAGCGAGAAATGAACTTAGCTGAGAAAAATATGTATTTTCTGGTGGAAATTCTTTAGTGATGGGACCCTGTCCAAAATCTACGGTGACAGTTCTAGCAATAAAATCTGCCGATATTTGCCCTTTAGTGCCACATACCCTGATGGTTCTATTCGGAGTAAAGGCATGCAAATCTAAATGGATATGAACAGGTTTTTGGTGCGCATTTGACAAGGTCAGCATGGCAACCTCGTCAACACTCAGCGGAAAGATTCCCCGCGTTACTATTGCATGTTCAAGCTTTAAACCTGGAATCATCGAAACAGCAAGGTCAATTTCATGAGACAGCTCCCAAATGACACCGCCGCCCCATTCTCGTACGCCAGATGCGGTTTGATCCAGTTCTCTGTTAGGTCGCCATTGCTTTAAATTTTGTCCGCAATGAAAACTAGCCCATTGAATATTACCCAATAAAGGTAATAAAGAGACAATTTCCTGATATTCTGATCGACACCGTAAATTATAACCAATCTGAAGTGCTACATGGTTATTAATGGATGCCTGTAACATAGCATCAGCATCAGCTGCTGTTAAAGCCATTGGTTTTTCTACTAAACAAGGAATTCCCTTTGCCAACAAAGGTAAGGTATGTGCTGCATGTAAATGTGCGGGTGACGCAACAAGGACACACCTGGGATCGTAAGATATCACCTCAGCTACAATATCCGCTGGGGTAGCACCAGAACGAATTCCTGCGCCTAAATGTACAACAGGTATATCTGGAAAATTAACTGTCAGCGTATCTGAATGCCGTTGACCTATTGATCCCTTGCCTACGATGACAATAGGTTTGACCATCAAGCCACTCCACGAAATTGCAATATATCTGCCTGGGCCTGTTCGAAATCACTTATCCGACCTATATCTAGCCAGTATTCGTGAATAGGGAACATAGCAACCTTATGTTTTTGATTTAATCGATTTTGAATCAGATCGGGCATATCGAGCAGTCTATTTGGCATGACCGTAGACAGGGCTTCTGGAGAAAGGCAGTAAATCCCTGCATTCACAAAATAGGAATTCACTGGTTTTTCAACGATTTCAGTTATGGCTACACCATCATGCTGGATAACACCAAATGGAACCTGCATCTGATAGTCTCTGACCGCCACGGTCAAGTCTGCAGCTTCATTAACATGGTATTCTAACAATTCGTCAAATTTAACCTGAGTAAGAAGATCACCATTCATCATGAGCAATGGTAGTTTTTTTGCTTCTTCTGGCAAGAATCCAATTGCCCCAGCAGTCCCTAGCGGCGTTTTTTCGTTAACATAACTAATGGAAACTCCAAATCGATCACCATTGCCAAAATAGTCTTCGATTTGTTTATTCAAATAGTGCGTAGAAATAAAGAAGTTGTAAAATCCTGCGTCGATAAATTGTTGAAGAATCGTTTCAAGTATCGGCCGCTCGCCGACCTTAAGCATTGGCTTGGGGCAGTCATCTGTCAAAGGACGCAAACGTTTTCCAAAACCTCCTGCCATCAAAAATACAGCATTATTTCTTCTGATTCTATTAGACTCGCAACCTAAAACATTAATCACACAGTTGTTATTATCAACTTGAGGAATACCTGTAAGTCCATATTTCTTCATCAGTCTTTTTGCACCACGCTCGGTACCAGAATACGGCAACGTTTTAGGCTCAGAATTCATTATACTTATCACAGGAGAATTTAACGAAAGATGTTTCAGTAAAGCTCTTCTCACATCTCCATCTGTTACCGTACCTAAAAGATGGCCATGTATTGAGGTAACAATTAATAACTTTACATCCAACTCATCAATTTGATGGATAGCATCTTTCATGCTTGCTGTCGGAGTTATAAGGAATTTCTGAAAACCCTTAGTCATATTGTCACCTATTTTATGAGTTATTACTTAATTTTCTAATTAAACGTTACTGACAGAGTCGCTTTAAAAGTCATAGCAAGGTTATCGACAATATTGACCAAAACTTAAACTTGCCTAATAAATTTGTCATCATATTGACGTCTCATCAACACTCAAAGTCAAAGCAATATCCAAGCCATAAAGAAAAAGAGAACATCCTCTATTAATTATGATCATTTCGATTTATTCTACTCCCAGCTTTTATTACTGGAGTAATTATGAACGAATTAGACATTAACAGTGTAACCAATCAATGGCGTGAAATAATGGAAGATTCTAAAAAACTTCAGAATATGCTGTCAGAAGAGCAGTATGATGACTTCCTGAAACTCACAGAATCCAGACTTACAAAGATCGAATCATTTTTTTCTGAATACGACACGGAAACACTTCCGGTAACGCTCATGGAAACCATCATTACCGATATCGAATTAATCAGAAGTCAGGATGATTCCGCTATGACAATGTTTAACAAAGACCAGGCTGAATTAGCTAAATTATTTAAGTCGATTCAAACCGGAAAGCAAGGAATTAAACAGTATCAAGGTGGCTAAAAACCTTCTCAATGACACATTGCCCTTACAGGTTCGGCGTATCCTGTGATTAACAGTAATTTACGCGTCACCGGGAAAGGATTCGATAGTGAGTACTCTTCATAATGATACCGGGCTTGAACAATGATGACATGATTATCGACTACTTCGTATACTATCCGATGTTCCCTATCGATTCGCCTTGACCAGTAACCAGACCAGTTATGTTTTAGTGGCTCAGGATCACTCTTCAATCAAATCATGTTGTTTTACGTTTCCCGACTCTACGCCTTCCATCGCCTGATTCAATCGTCTGGCATTTACCGGACTCGCCATTAAATATGCGGTCTCTTCGTAGGCATGAAAATCCTCCAGGCTAATAACAACTGCTGGCTTACCATTCTGCCGAGTCATCAACATAGGCTTGTGATCTTCATTAACTTTATCCAATGTTCTGGTAAGGCTGTTTCTGCATAACGAATAACTCATGGTATCCATGACGTACCGCCTCCTATACAGGTACGTATTATTGTATGCAAAGTCCAAAGTAAGACAAGATGCATGATGAAAAGACATTATTCAGATATATAGAATGCATTCGCTACGGGTATAGTGTTGTCAGAATTTATAGGAACAGGCTGTCTCTGTGAATGTGTCAATAGTTGCTAGTGAAAAACAATTCGTTCGCAGACAAGCCTCTAGGGTATGGTTATGTCTGAATTTAATGGCAACAGGCTTTACCTGCGAATGTTTTAACATTCAAATGATCTTAAAGATTCGCTTGCAAGCAAACTTCCTACGGTACCTTGTCGTATGAATTGGCTGGGAGCAGGTTTTACCTTCGAATGTTTTATTAAAACAGGCGCTTCAAAAACATACATCAGCTACTGGTTAGCTGATGTAATTAAACAAGGATAACTGGGTTACTTTGGCAAAACTCTGCTGAGATGCCTGTAGCACAAAACTTTGCATCTCCATACGACTCACAGCCTCTGCAAAATCCAGATCTCGTATTTCTGCTCGAATTTCTTTTGCAGCCAAGGCATTATCCATGTGCATGCCCTCTGTAGTATCGACTGTATTTAAACGGGCACCGATTCTGGCTCTGGTTTGTGAAATGTTATCGACCGCGAAATCCAGGTTTTTGAGCGTGTCATAAATAAAATTATCATAAACCTCTGCCATCGAC